>Ga0209454_1000082_pt1 | contig 64997 bp, 41 predicted proteins | sample WorMetHERISLAND1_2_FD_187400 | JGI IMG/M metagenome (GOLD analysis project Ga0209454, IMG submission 187400) | Marine gutless worms symbiont microbial communities from Max Planck institute for Marine Microbiology, Germany - Olavius geniculatus... | ecosystem: Host-associated > Annelida >... | reverse complement strand
ACATAGACCCTGTCCGCCGCGGCGGTGGTCCGGGCTCTGATCACAAACGGCCTTCCGGCATATAGCTCGGCCGGACTCACCGATACATCCGCCACTTGGGCCAGCGGCAGCGGCCTGCGCTGGATGATGAACTCCCCGGGCTGCGGCGGACCCGCTTTTTCTTCGATATTTCTGGCGGCCAGGGTAAATCGCTTCTTGCCGATCTCGGCAACGGTGCGGCGCAGGCGCCACTGCTTGCCGAAACCTTCCATGGCGAAGGTCAGCCCGTCCATCTGCAAGGCTACGGACTGGGCCGGACGATCCGTCCGGGCCTCGATCACAAACTCTTCCCCACTGTATATCGCCGCCGGGGCCGTCCGTACCCCAATCACACTCACCGGATGCGCTTCCACCAGCACAACGCCCCTTCTTAACGCACCTTCAACACCATCTCTATTCATTGCACTCGTGGAAAAGTCGATCACACCTGGGTCGGTCAGGGTTGTGGTCATTTGCCAATTGGTATCGGATCCCTGCAAGGTATATCGCTTGTCGCCGATAACCATCGTCACGTTTTCGGCCGGCAGATCCGTAGTGGCCGTGAAGCTGAACTGCCCCCCCACATATCCTTTGCCGGGATCCACCTCCAGCCGGCTGACATTCACCTTTTCGGCCGGCCGTTTCAGGATGGTGAGAATTCCTTCATTGACCGGGCCCTGTTTGCCATCAGCATTTACGGCCGCCAACGAATAGCGGTTCGTTCCCACCCGATCCACCGTTGCCAGATAAACCCACTCGCTTCCCGCACCGCCCATCAAATAGCGCGTATTCGCCAGCTTGAGAAAGACCTTTTCCGCTGGGGCTGTGGTCCGAACTTTGATCACAAACTGCTCCCCGGCAAACGTTTCTCTGGGACTTACCATGACCTGGGCTACAGCCGCCAGGGGTAAAGGCCGACGCTGGATGACAACTTCCCCGAGTCGCGCGGGCCCGGGGCGATTTTCAAAATTTTTAGCGACAACCGCAAATTCTTTTCTGCCGAGTTGAGTGATCGTTTGGCGGTATTCCCACTGCTGGCCGGTACCTTGCATGGAATAGCTCAACCCGTCGATTTCCAGGGCAACTGCCCGGGCCGGACGATCCGTCTGCGCCCGGATCACAAACTCTTCACCCAGATAGACCGCCTCCGGGTTAATCTGCACCGCCATGACCTTCACCGGCCGGGATTGAACCAGAACAACCCCTCGGTTGGCAGAACCTTCCGTCCCGTCTTCGTTGGCAGCGGACACGGAAAATTCAATCGACCCTTTTTCGGCCAGTTCGGTGCTCATTTCCCATTTTGTGCCGGAGCCCTGCATCTTGTAACGCTTGCCGGCCATGATCAACGTCACGCTGGCAGCCGGTGAATCCGTGGTTGCCCTGAACTGAAATCGTTCTCCCGGAAATCCTTTGGAGGGGCTTACCATGGCATGAATGACATTTACCCCTTTGGAAACGGCCGAAACATAGCCCGTCTTCTTTTTGCCCGGATCGCCGCCCCGATTATAGGCCGTGACGGTGAACGAATGGGTTCCCGATTTGCTTACCTGAATCGCGCGTTTCCACTCGGCACCCTCGCCCCCCATGAGATGCCTTTTTCCTTCGAACTCGACATACACCTCGTTCGCGAGGCCGCTGGTCATGACCTCCACCAGGGCACTGTCGCCAACCTGAACGCTTTGGGGGCTCACTTTTATCCTAGCGATATCGACCACGGGAGAACGGGTGGCCAGCGCGATAAATGACTCACCGCCCCTGTCCGGCGAACGCCTCAACCTGCCGCGCAGCATCCTGGCGCCGGTCCGCTTGAGTACGGGCAGTACGATTCTTTTCTCATCAAAAAAAATAAGGTTTTCAAAATCGACGATTTCCGGCCAATCATCCAATAGGGCCTGTCGGAAATAATAGGTAAAAAGGCCAAATCCATCGGTCCAATCCATCGGCTCCCAATGTTCTTCGCCCAAAGCGATGAGCTTGCGGGACTGCAGCAATGCCAATTCTTTCAGCTTGTCCGTATAGCGCAGGTCACGTGGTGAGATCCGGATGAATGATCTTTTAAAAAGTTTTTTAGAAAATAGTGAGTCGCTAATGATGTATAGGCTTTTACATTTGAAATTTTTTGAGGCGAAATATTTTTGGCAAAGATCCGAATGCTTCAACCAGGAAATCTTGTTCCGCTTGTCGCCATCTTTTGGAATCCAGTAGGTTTCACCATTATCGTCTTCGGTGCTGTTGCCGGCAAAGAAGATCAGCAGATGATCATTTTCGGTCAGCTCGGCGACATAATTTTCCAGGTAGGTCAGGATGGTTTTGCGGGTGGGTTTTGCGCTTGATTTATCGGTCAGAAGAACAATATTTTCTCTTTTGAAATTGTAGCGCTCGCTTAAAATACGGCCTATTTCTTGGGCATCTTTTACAGGGCTTATCAGTTTCGGCCACTTGTCATAGTTGCCGATCCCGATAATCAGGGCATGGTTATTCCCGGAAAAGGGCTTCTTAAGGGCAAGCGCAGACGGCCATTCATTGGCGCCGAACGTCCAGAAAAGAGCGCCAGTGCAAAGCGCAGTGAGAAGCAATTTCACGAATGTGACAAATTTGCCTCTGCGGTTAACCATTTTTTTCAACTCGGCTATCTAGGCTGGATCCTTAATTTAGCCTCAAGGAATGGCATAAAAATTGGACATGGTTTCAATTTAGGAATTTAGAAATTCAGGAATTTAGGAATTCAGGGATTTAGGAATTGAAGGAATTCTATCTATTTCAAAGATTTTATCCTTGAATTCCCCAATTCCTTAATTCCTCAATTCCTCAATTAATTTAATGATTTTATCCTTTAATCCCCCAATCCCTCAATTCCTAAATCCCTCAATTCGGCACATTATCTAGCACAGCGGAAGCCGAATAAATAGCTGGCGTAGTCGGAATCGTAACGATTCCTGTGGGCCGCGCGCAGATTGTCCACGCCCTCGATAAAAGAGCCCCCTTTGACGACGTGTTCCTTCCCGCCGGCGGGTCCGGTTGGATTCTCGCGTTCCCTGGACCCGACGGCATAGAAATCTTTGCACCATTGGTTCACGTTTCCGGCCATATCATAAACACCGTATACGCTTTTTCCTTTTGGGTATTGATCCACAGCGGTTGTCGTACCGATGATATCATCGTAGTTGGCCAGGGTATCATCCGGTTCGGAGATTCCCCACGGGTACTCATTGCCCTCCGTCCCCCTGGCTGCTTTCTCCCATTGGGCCTCTGTCGGCAGATCCTTTCCTTTCCACTCGCAATAGGCCAGGGCATCGTTAAAGGATACCTGCGTGACCGGATGATCTTCTTTTCCTTCGATGGAGGTGTGCCCATCGGGACTCCTCCAATGGGCTGCGGGCACTTTTTTCCACCGATAGCCGAACCTTACATTTCCGAAGCCGGCCTTTTCGGCATCTGTCTGATAGCCGGTTGCTTCTACGAAGCGACTGAAGTCCTGGTTGGTAATCAGAAATCGGTCGATGTAGTAGCTGTCGAGGTAGATCTTTTGTTGCGGTCTTTCGTTCGTGTACTTTTCGGATCCCATAATAAAATCACCTTCGGGGATCGGGATCATTTCGCTTAAATCGGCCGGCGTACCTGACGGCTTGTTTCTTGTGACAACTCGTTTAAAATAAGGAACCAGGTTGGTACCAATCATAATAATGATTATCGCCGCGATCAAAACGACTGCCGCCAACAACTTATAATTATTCCAGATAGAAGTGCCGGCGACAGCAGGTGCGCTTTTTTCAGAGGCCTGCTTGAGGGCCGCGGCGAATTCCTCCGCTGTTTGATACCGTTTGTCCGGGTCTTTGGCCAAAGCCTTTTTAACAACGCCGTCAAATGCGGCTGAAATCCGATTGTTGATCTTGGAAGGCACGCGCGGCTGAATATTGACCACATTATGCATGATGGAAGTAATGCTGGCCCCGATAAACGGCCTTTCTCCCGTGAGCAGTTCATAGAGGATAACGCCGGTGGAAAAGATGTCCGAGCGGCCATCCACTTTGCGACCGGAAAACTGCTCGGGGGACATGTAACTGGGTGTACCGATAATTGCCCCGGTTCGGGTGAGTTCCGACGAGTCCACATGGGCAACCCCGAAATCCATGACCTTGACTACATTATCATCCGATAGAATCATATTGGCCGGCTTGATGTCACGGTGGATGATATTTCTTTTATGGCAGTACGCGAGGGCATCCAGAATTTGAGACATGATACTTACAATCTCGCTGATTGCAAGGGGCTTGCCTTTGTCCACGTAATCTTTCAAGGTACGGCCACGGGCATACTCCATAACGATGGCGGGGCTTTTCTTGAATTCACCGTAGTCGAAGATGGTTACGATATTGGGATGGTTCAATCCTGCAACCGCCATCGCCTCCCGCTCGAATCGGGTTTTCATAATGGCCTCTTCGGGGTCGAAGCCTTCCGACCTGACCACTTTAATTGCCACTTTTCGCTGCAAAGATGCATCGAATCCTTCGTAGACAATCCCCGAAGTGCCTTTACCGATAACTCTCGTTATCTCGTATTTATCCAGTCTGTCCAGCCCTGAAATATCTCGATCGTGACTCATTTATTATGCCCGTCTCGCCTAGATCTCCATCCAATCCATCAGTATGGTTTGTCCAAGATATCAAAGAACCCTCATCGAAAAATTGCCTTATGATAAATATTTTCAAGCAGTTGACAGCGGAACAGGTGAAGGGCCGGTATCGACTTCACAAGCACGCTCTTGCCGATCAATTCGATAGCCCGCGTCCGGCAAAAAATGTAGGCATTTTTTACGGGCCGAAGTATCGCAAAAAGTGGGTAGTGTGTCAAGCTGATGGGAAGATAATTCAATTGACGGAATAACGAAAAAAATCAAGCTTTCCCACCGGGCGGCCGATAGAGAAATTACAATTTATAATCCCATTGGAGATATTTTATGCATCGATTCGGTATTGTGATAACGATTGTAACGGTGTTGGCACTGTGGGCTCCGGTCCGAGCGGTTCAGGCCGACCGGGCAAAGAATCTCTACGTGGAGGATGAAGCTCGTCAATATTTCGATATCGTTGCGTTTGCACCGGGCTCCGGCTGGGTAAGAATCAATTCGTCTGAAGTGATGCGACCGTTGCTCAACCTCAACAACGTGACGGCGTCGGACCTGAAAAGGTTCAATGGATACGCCCGAAGCTGTGGTGTACCCGTCCGGGCCGTATTTTCAGGCGGAATTCTGCACCTTGTGATGCAGGAAACCAGCGTCAGCTTCCTAACCCGGATGAATCGCATAGAACCCAGCCTGCGCTGGAAACCGGAGGCAGAATCGCGTCTGGCCATTATCAAGGATAAAAATGGAAGGACCTTCCTGGTGAAAAGGCCCAACGATGTCCACACGGCTCAAAAGCCGGTTAAAAGAAAATCGATCCGCAAAAAGAAAAGTAAATTGAGGCGCCCCCTATCCTGATGCTGGATGCTGGATACTGGATGCCGGATGCTGGATGCCGGATGCGTAAAAAAAATTAGTTGAGGACGGTGATTGACCACATCCTTGATGGATTTCAAAACATTGGATTGATAGAGCATGTTCTTTTTCGACCCGAAATCCGCATTCCGAGACCCCAAATAGAATCGTCGGATTGCGGAGGCCGGCACGCGGTGGCAGGCGCTGTAGGGTATTCAGAAATTCTCTATTGGGGCAGGTTTGCCGTAGTAGTATCCCTGGGCACAATTGAAATTTAGCTGTTTGCAAATATGCGCTTCTTCGATACAGGAAACCCCTTCGGCAAGGGTTTTGACACCCGATTCGTTGAGAAATCGAACAATTATCTCAATCATGCGTTGTCGTTTCGGAGATGCCAGGTGTATATTATGGATCAGACTGCGATCAATCTTCAGATAATCAGGCGGCACCTCGGTCAATTCCAGCAGTCGTGCTTGCCCGGACCCGAAGTCGTCGTAAGCCAGCCGGATGTCAAGTTCTTTGAACAATGATCGCAGCGATCTCATCCGGTCGAGATCGGTGACGGAACCCTCATGGATTTCGACCGTAAAAGAAAGGGAGGGGAATGAAGATCGCAGACCCTCAAAATTTTTTACCAACCTCTGCCAATCCCCCATTTCCGCGGGGTGGGTATTGATAAAAAGGATGGGATGGCCCGGCAAATTCGATCCAAGCGAAACGCCGGTCTGACGGAAAAGATGGCTCAACTCGGCAGACATGTTGATTGTCGAGGCGATTTGAAACAACTTAATCGGACTTTTCTCGAACCCCGGCAAGTCTCCGCGCCCCAGTATCTCGTAGCCGAATACGTGGCCGTCCAATAGATTTACCAGGGGCTGAAAATAGGTGGTGACTGTCTTCTCGTGGATCAGCTTCTGCAATGCCCGGGTACCGTAGGGAATTTTTCGGGGCAATTCTCCCGGATATATATCCGTTTTTTCGTCGAAACTGCAAGAATCCATCAGTTCATGAACGATCCTGAACTCCTGCTGTGCGAAATGGATGATATCGCCATCGTAAAGTCGGACCGGCCCTCGCAAGCGTTTATAGTTGACAAAGGTACCATTGGTGCTTCCAAGATCTCGGATGCAAAGGTTTGATTCCTTTGTAAAAATCTCTGCGTGCACCCTGGAAATCTCCAGGCTGTCGAGACACAATGCCAGATCTGGCTGGCGGCCGATCCTAAACGGCAAAGGTGTCATTATAAGCCGGCGCAGCACCTGGTTTTTATCGCTGAATCCCTCCAGGCACCAACCGGTAAAATTATAATGGCTGTAGTCTTTTTCAATCATACCGATCCTCCATTGGGGAAGAACGCCGCTCAAATCGCTCGCGTCGGGCCTGATCGGAATGGGCTGATGCAGGCGATTTTGTTTAGCCAGTATGGCAGGAAGCGGGTCGAGTGTCAAGCCATGCAAGTTCAAAACCGCATAGTCTGACTATATCTGAAACAAGCTCAGGTCTTAATGCCCGGTTTGCCCCGGTATGTCCGAAAGTCCAGGTGGCCAATCTTCACATCATCCGCCGCCGTAAAATCATTGTAATGTCATCTAAGGCTTTGCCCTCCCCGATTTGAAGGCGCAAATCATATTTACAAAAAGTTTATGATAATCTATTGGATTGGCAGTACGCTGATAACCTCATTGACAGCATGCAATCGATTCAGAACCCACCCCGGGAAAATAAAGGCCCTATCGTTGTTTTTCAGGAAACCAATGTGCCTTTGGTACAGGACAACTATATATTCATAAATTAGGGATCAAAGGTTGGGAAAGTCAATTAATAATTGAGGTGATGGATTTCGTCGGCGCAAACCGAAACACTCTGCATGGTAAAGTGATATAGCACTCAATTTGAATTCTTCCCCTGTTTGCTTGACACCCACCACCCGGGTACCTAAATTTAAGGAGTCAAATCCGGCTGTTGCCGGAATGGGGACTATCGGACACAAGCTGTTCGGCAGGCGAAGAGGACAACTTCGAAAGGAGAATCATCATGAAGAGCTTTCTTAAATGGGGTGCAATTATCATCGGATGTCTCGTCGTGGTCGTCATTGCCGCGATGCTGCTTATTCCCATGTTCGTGGACGCCGAGAAATATAAGCCCATGCTCGAAGACAAGGTGACTGCTGCAACCGGGCGACCATTCTCAGTGGGCGATGATTTGCGACTCTCGCTGTTTCCCTGGGCCGGGGTTTCGTTTTCGGATCTGCGCTTGGGCAACCTCCCAGGATTCGCCGACAAAGATTTCGTGACGATCAAATCCTTTGAAGTTCGCATAAAACTCTTGCCGCTGATCAGCAAAGATATTCAAATCAAGCGCTTTGTGATAAATGAACCGCGCATTGTCCTGATGAAAGATGAAAAAGGATTGGCAAACTGGGAGCAGCCCGAACCGTCGCCGAAAGATACCCCTGTCACCCCGCCTCAGCCGGGAGAAAAAGCCCCGGCCCCGACGACCGGCGAGTTCGATCTGCCGATCAGTGCCCTGACCGTCGGCAATCTGGCCATTAAAAACGGCTCCGCCGTTTGGGACGACCGCATGGCCGGCACCCGCCAAGAGATTTCGAACATCAATTTGACACTGAAAGATGTGTCCTTGGAGCGCCCTGTTGCATTGGCATTTTCGGCCCTGGTCGACCAAAAACCGGTGTCAATCGAAGGCACCGTCGGTCCCCTGGGCCAGGGTCTGCAAATCGCCGCCATTCCGATCGATTTAACTTTGAAGGCTCTAAAACAACTGGCTATACGATTGAAAGGATCCCTTGAAAATCCGCTTGCCAGCCAGGGCGTCGATCTGGACATTGAAATCGAGGAATTTTCGCCGCGCCGCCTGTTGGCCGAACTAGGCCAGGATTTTCCGGTCGCAACCGCCGATCCCGAGGCTCTGAACCGAGTTGCTCTCAAAACCCACATCAAGGCCGATTCCACCAGGGTATCTTTGAGCAATGGAACCATGAATCTGGATCAATCCAAGCTGATTTTTTCGGCGGACGCGTCAGAATTTACGCGACCGAATCTGAAGTTCGATCTGGACCTGGATCAAATCGACCTGGATCGCTATATGCCGCCGCCCGCGGATCCGGCGGATCAGCCGGCCGCGGCTAGCTCTTCCGGCGAGACTGATTCCAGTGCCCAAAAACCCGATTACGCCCCGCTGCGCCGTATAATCTTAAGAGGCACAGCCAAGATCGGTCAATTGAAGGTGAACAAGGCCAGGATTCAGGACGTCTTGGTTCAAATCAAGGCCAAAGACGGCGTTATCAAGCTAGATCCCGTAAAATTGGCAATGTACCAGGGCAATGCAACCGGCAAGGCCGTTCTAAATGTGACCCAAAACACTCCCAGAAGTAATCTGAATTTGCGAGTCAACGACATCCAGGTCAACCCCCTGCTTAAAGACGTGTTAGAGCAAGACTTTCTGGAGGGTCGCACCAACGCCGATCTCAAATTGTCGATAGTCGGCGATAAGCCTGAGCAGATCAAAAAGACCTTAAACGGCAAGGGTGATTTGCGGTTCAATGATGGCGCCATCATCGGTATCGATCTGGCATCGATGGCCCGCAACGTAAAATCGGCTTTCGGGATGGCTGCCCCGGGCGGCCCGCGGCCACGGACTGATTTCACCGAATTGGCGGTCCCATTTACCATTAAAAACGGTGTTACCAATACCCCCGGAAGCAGCCTCAAATCCCCGTTCATCCGGATAGTTGCAGCCGGTACGGCAGATTTGGTGCAAGAGACGCTGGACTTTCGCGTGCAGCCCAAGGCAGTCGCCACCATCAAGGGGCAGGGCGATGCTTCCCAGCGCTCAGGCATCATGGTGCCGGTGCTGGTATCCGGAACCTTCGCCTCCCCCAAGTTTCGCCCGGATCTGAGCGCGGCCGCCAAACAAAATATCGAAAAACAGATATTTGAGTCCAAAGAGGCACAGAAGCTGCTGGAAAAAGAAGAGCTCAAACCCCTTGAAAAAAGCGCCAAAGGCCTGCTGAAAGGTATTTTAGGGGACTAGCCGGCAAAGCCGGAAATGAATATTAAAGATTCAAAATTGAAGAGTCGGCTCCCTGCCGAACGTTTATGGCGGGCACGGTGGCCCGCCCTACACTACTGTAATTTGCTGCTTCATAAAAAATGTCCGTTGGCTGGGGGGTAAGGTGTTATATCCTGACACCTGACACCTGAAACCTTGTTTTTTGTGTAGTTTCAAAAGAGGGTGCCTTGATTCAGCGGTCAAAATCGCTCAAAAATTGCTGAATACCATCGAGGTCAAAATCATCTGCCAATCGGATTAATTCGTCACTGAAAGACGTCATGGAAGGCGCGGCAGACTTCAATTCTTCGGCAATGGAGGCGATTTGCATGACATCGCCCATATCGGCTGCCGCTTTTATTTGATCAGTTATTTCCTTTACTTGCTCCGCCGGCAGTTCAGCCAACCAATCAGCGGAAGAATCGCGGCTTTTTTCTTCAATCGGCGGCCCCAAAGTTTGGACGGCTTCCAGGGCTTGATTGATGGCCGTTTCCAGTTGCGCGAATGTCCGGTTCAATTCTTCATCTGAGCCGGTCTTTTGATTCGGCCCTTTAACGATCTTTTCCATTTCCACGGCGGCCGCCTGCAGGTCGCCGGCTTCCAGGTTGCCGGCCAATCCTTTGATATTATGCACCAGGCTGTGGGCGTGATCAAAATCCCCGGCAGTCAATGCCTCATTGATTTGACCGGCGGCTTCGCCATAATTGGCCCCAAAATCAAGCAACAGCTTGCGGTAAAGGCGCCGGTTGCCCCCCAGGCGCTTTAAGCCGGCCCCAAGATCAAACCCCGGCAGAGTTTCCGGCAGGCTACCCTCTGCCGGCGGGGCCGGTTCCGGTTCCGGGCTTTCCTCGGGTAGTTGGAAATCGCGACCGTTGGATCTCTCGGCTACTGGCCGAATCCACTTTCGCAACGTCGCAAACAGCTGCTCAGGATCAATGGGCTTGGTGATATGACCGTTCATGCCCGCATCAAGGCTCTTTTGTTCGTCGCCGGACATGGCGTGGGCGGTCATAGCAATGATCGGTGTGCGGTATTCGGTATTCGGTACTGGATGCTGGATACTCGATGCTGGATACTCGATATCGGATTTCGTCTCACCTTCCCACCTTCTCACCTTCTCACCTTCTTTTCTTTGTCTTCCGACTTCTTGCAACTCGCGTATTTTGCGAGTTGCCTCGTACCCATCCATCTCCGGCATTTGGATATCCATCAGAATCGCATCAAAGTGACTTCGCATGGCCGCCTCGACGCCTTCCTGTCCGTCATTGGCCACGGTAACCATAAGCCCTCCACCAAGTAGAATTTCTTGGGCCACCTGCTGGTTGAGCTCATTATCTTCAACCAAAAGAATCCGGGCTCCTTGGATGTCTTTCAGATCCACAGTCTCTTTATGTCTTTCTGCAACCCGCGATGCCTTGGGAATCTGCTCTCCAAACGCTTGCATGATCGTGTCAAACAGAACCGAAGGACTCACCGGTTTGATGAGAAATCCCTCCAAGCCGATTTGCTCGGATCGCTGCATGAGTTCCTCGCGGCCATAGGCGGTTACCATAATAACAGCGGGAATCTTGGCCAGGGACGGATGGTTTTTGATCTGCTCGGAGGCATCGAGGCCGTTCAGCCCCGGCATCTTCCAGTCCATGATCACCAGATCATACGGCCGATCTGAGTCGGCTCTCTTAATTTCTCTAAGTCCCTCTTCTCCCGATGCCACACAAGTAACTTTTAAGGTAAAGGATTCCAGTATATCCCGCAGGATGTTTCTGGAAGTGGCGCTGTCATCCACAACCAGCACCTCCATGCCGCGCAAGTCCGCTGACGGTACGAGGCGTTTCCTAACCTGCTCCTGCCCCAGGCCGAAATTGGCCGAAAAGCTGAAGGTGGTGCCCTGGCCGGGTTCACTCTCCACCCAGATCTCGCCGCCCATCATACCCACCAGGCGTTTGCTGATGGTCAATCCCAGACCGGTTCCGCCGAATTTGCGGGTCGTGGAGGTATCGGCCTGGCTGAAGGCTTGAAACAGCTTGTTGATTTGCGCTTCCGTCATCCCGATACCGGTATCCTTAACTGAAAACATTACTTTTAAACCGGCCTCCGACTGCGTTAACAATTCAGTGGAAACAACGATTTCACCGGAATCGGTAAATTTAACGGCGTTGTTGGCCAGATTGATCAGCACCTGCCCGAGTCGCAAAGGATCTCCCACCAAAAACCGTGGGACATCCCGAGCCGTGGCGAATAGTACTTCCAAGTCTTCTTTTTCCTGGGCCTTGACCGTTACCAGGTTCGCCAGGTTGTCCAACACGTCGTCCAAATTGAATTCCACGGATTCCATATCCAGTTTGCCGGCTTCGATCTTAGAAAAATCCAGAATATCGTTGATGATTCCCAACAGCGAATTGGCCGAAGACTGAATCTTATCCAAATAATCCTGCTGCTTGGCTGTCAGATCCGTTTTGAGCGCCAGGTGGGACATGCCGATCACGGCATTCATCGGGGTGCGGATTTCGTGACTCATGTTGGCTAGAAAGTCGGATTTGGCTTTCGTGGCTTCTTCAGCAACCTGCCTGGCTTGAATTATCTGGGCTTCCATTTTTTTGCGATCGGTAATGTCTTGATGATAGCCAACCATCCTCACCGGGCTGCCTTGTTCATCGCGCTCGATAACTTTAGCCGTCGCATATTCCCAATACCAGCCTTGTTCTGGGTGTTTAAATCGATATTCTATCTCAAAATGCTCGAGGTCACCGTTTAAATGCGCTGTCAGAAGATCAACAGCTCTGTCCTTATCATCAGGGTGCAGCCCATCAACCCATTGATCGACGGATTGATTGTATTCTTCGCGGGTAAGGCCTTTCAATTGCAGCCAGTAGTCGCTCACAATAGCCCGATCTAAGTCCACACGCCATTCCCACATGCCGAGGCCTCCGACCTCAGCAGCCAGAGCCAACCAGTCAGCAGACTCCCTGACAGCGCGCTCAGCTTCTATGCGTTCGGTGATGTCTTCAGTTGTATTGATGACTTCCGTCGAAGAGGTACCAGGTTCGATTGGGTTGAACAGAGATCGAACTGTGATGGTTTTTCCACCGCTGACGGAAGTATATTCTCCTTCAAACACGGTTTGCTCACCGGTGAGCGCGCCTAACGCGGCAGTCCGCAGTTCATCATTTCGAATTTCAGTCCGTAGATTCATGCCAATAATATTTTCACGGGTTGATCCCATGAGTTCGGCATGTCTATCGTTGCTGTCAAGAACGGTACCGTCTTTGCCAATATATGTAATCCCTATAGGAGAATTACGAAAAATGGTGCGCAATTGAAGGGCGCGTTCACGCAGCGATTCCCGCATCTTTTTCTGCTCAGTGATATCTTCCTTCACGGCCACGAAGTGGGTGATTTCATCTTCTTCATTCTTGATAGGGGAAATGGAGGCGCTTTCCCAGAATTCCTTCCCGTTCTTGCGTTTATTTTGGAATTCACCCCGCCAGATCTTACCGGCAAGTATCTTATCCCAGAGCTCTTTGTAATAGGATTCGGGAAGCTCGCCTGATTTTAATACCCTTGGATTTTGTCCGATGGCCTCATCTGCCGAGTAGCCGGTGACTTCGCAAAATCTGGGATTGACGTACTCAATGGTTCCATCTTTGTCGGTTATAACCACCGAAACCGGGCTATGCTCCACTGCTTTGGATACTTTTTTCAGCTCTGCGGTGCGCGCTTGGACGATATCTTCCAGATTTTCATTGAGATCACGAAGCTCAAGTTGATTTTTCTCTAAAGATTGGACCGTCTCCACCAGCCTTTTTTGCATCGCCGCAAATGCCCCACTAAGGATTGCCAGCTCATCATCGCCTTCTATTTGCAGAACCGGCGTTGTTTCTTCGGGTTTTTTCAGATCAAAGGATTCGACCATGTCTTTTAATTGCAGTAGCGGGCGCGAAAGAAATCGCCGGCTTATCCAAGAAAAAAAAATCCAAAGGAATAAAACTTGCGCGCCGGCTCCGGTGACAATTAATACAATCCGATATTTAATGCGCTCAAAAATGACGCCCTTATCAGAAAATAAAGTCACTTCCCCGAGCGTTTCTTTTTGGTCTCCGAATTGATGGACCAACCTAAATCGATAATCGAGTATGTCGTCTCTGCTCTTTGCCTCCGCGGTTGCTGTGATCGTCTCGTCTTCTTGGTAATATCTTGGAATGAGATCTTTGGGATGGGGCACCCAGCCTCTGCGAGCCAGAAATTGCCCGGTGTTGGGATCGATAACCCGAATACCGATAATTTCCGGAATTTGCACAATCCCCTGGATCAAAGATGATACCTTGGCCATGTCCAGGGCCCAGAGGTTTTCCGTCAGCGGCTGGCTGAAGGTGGTTTCGTACAGCTTCAGTTCGCGCAGGACACCGCGTCTGGCGCTGCGGTAAGTTTCGGCGACCAGCCAAAATGTGATCAGGCAAACAACGATTAGATAAATCAGCATGGTGTAGCCAAATATCTTATCGCTTAAGCGTTTGAATCTTAAGAATCGCATAAGTATACAATCTTAATTATAATTCTCGATTCTTACTCAGTGTATTTTTTCAAGATCTCCTGATAGGCGTCCGTTTGCTGGGCGTCGCGCACGGCATCCCAAATTCGTTCGGCCAGTTGCGGATATTTTGCGGAAAATGTTTTCGACACAAGCAGATAATAAACTTTTTCGCTAAGGACTGGTTGGAGTTTTTCAACGAATTGATAACGCGGATTTCCTTTGCCAAGCATATTATCGACGATGGTTTCCATACCAGCATAGGCCGATATTCGGCCGGTAAGTAGTTTGTCAAGGTTGCTGGCCGCACTGCCCTCCTCCTCAACCGCATATCCCATCCGACGCAGATCGTCGGCGACTGCATATGATAACTGGGTGCCTATGGGACGAGAGATGTTGTTGAAGGCTTCGCCGTTCCAGGTAACGCCGGAACCTCTTTTAATGTATATTGCATAGGCATTTTTATATATAGCTCTGGTTGGATCGAGCTCTCCCCCTCTGAGCGGGTATGCTCCATATTGGGCTCTATCCGGCTTGTAACTTGCGTGAAATGTCGCATCAGCCAAACCCGTCTCCACCATGTAAAGGCAGCGCTTCCAGGGCATGCGCTTGAATTGAAACGGCACGCCGACCCTTTTTTCTACCATCTTTAACAGCTCTAAGGTTATACCGGGCTTCGACCAGTCAATAGTAGGTTTATCACCCAAAATCCGTGGTGGGTTTTCTTTGCTCATATATACAATCCGAAAAACCGGTTGCGCCAATACCGGAGACAGCCCACAAAAAATTACTAGAGCAACAATTAGCCCTATCGATTTTTTTAGCATTTTCTATCCTCAATTATAACCAGAATTAAGCGTGGAATTTTAGTAGCCGTAAGAATGATTACCGCTGAGATGGTCATATCGTGCCAAGTTCATATAAAGAAATTGAGGTACTTTTTGATCACAGCATTTAAAAGTGGTTACTATCCTTCAATGCACGAGTTATTAGTAATTCCGGCCGTTAGGATCATCCCTTTGTAACCTTGTCACGCAAAATTTTCAGCAAATTCTCGGGCGATTCTTTGGCCGGTATCTGTCTGAACTGGGTTCGATAATTTTTCACCAGGCTGACGCCTTCAATGATGAGGTCGTAGACCTTTCATTGGCCGCTTTTACCAGTCATTCGATAGAAAATAGGCATCTTTCTGCAGTCTGACAATGCGACATGGCTTTGGACTTCGGCCCGGCCGATGATCACCAGATGCATCGCCATCGAAGGTTGCTTGAGCACAGCGGTTTCCTTGATGCGGTGATAGTCGTCCAAAGCGTTGATGAAGGGCTGCTCGATCCGATCCAGGTCGTTCAACAGTGTAGCGGCCAGATCGTTTACGGGCGGCAGGTTGGGTATGTTTAGGTGACTTCAGGTATTGCGGCACAGTTGTAAGCTTTGAACCTTGAACCTGGAATCGATCAGTTTAGGCAGAAATAAATTGAATAACAATACATTAAGTTGTGGCAAATGAAAAAATATGTTGCCTAAATTTTGCCGTCAAACTGACTTACAAAACTTTGAATACCATCGAAGTCAAAATCATCGGCCAAGCGGATCAATTCGTCACTGAAAGGCTTCATAGATGGCGTGGCGGACTTTAACTCTTCTGCAATGGACGCAATTTGCATGACATCGCCCATATCGGCTGCCGCATTAACCTTTTCCGTTATTTCTTTTACCTGCTCTGCCGGCAGTTCAGCCAGCCAATCCGCGGAGGCGTCACGACTTTTTTCTGCAACCGGCGGTCCCAATGTTTGGACCGCTTCCAGGGCATGACCGATGGCTTCTTCCAGTTGGGCAAAATTCCGGTTCAGTTCCGTATCAGAAGCATTCTTGGCGGCCGGTCCCTTTACAAGCTTTTCCATTGCCACGGCGGCTGCCTGCAAATCACCGGCTTCCAAATTACCGGCCAAGCCTTTGATATTGTGAACTAAGCTGTGGGCCTGATCAAAATCCCCGGCAGCCAGGGCCTCATTGATTTGACCGGCGGCCTCACCATAATTGGCCCCAAAATCAAGCAACAACTTGCGGTAAAGGCGTTGGTTGCCCCCCAGGCGCTTTAGGCCGGCCCCAAGATCAAATCCCGGCAGCGATTCCGGCAGGCTACCCTCTGCCGGCGGGGCCGGTTCCGGTTCCGGGCTTTCCTCGGGTAGTTGGAAATCGCGACCGTTGGATCTCTGGGCTACTGGCCGAATCCACTTTCGCAACGTCGCAAACAGCTGCTCGGGATCAATGGGCTTGGTGACATGATCGTTCATGCCCGCATCAAGGCTCTTTTGTTCGTCGCCGGACATGGCGTGGGCGGTCATGGCGATTATCGGTGTTCGGTATTCGGTATTCGGTACTGGATGCTGGATACTCGATGCTGGATACTCGATATCGGATTTCGTCTCACCTTCCCACCTTCTCACCTTCTCACCTTCTTTTCTTTGTCTTCCGACTTCTTGCAACTCGCGTATTTTGCGAGTTGCCTCGTACCCATCCATCACCGGCATTTGGATATCCATCAGAATCGCATCAAAGTCATTTTGCATGGCCGCCTCGACGCCTTCCTGTCCGTCATTGGCCACGGTAACCATAAGCCCTCCACCAAGTAGAATTTCTTGGGCCACCTGCTGGTTGATTTCATTGTCCTCTACCAGAAGGACCTGGGCCCCCTGGATGTCCTTTGTATATTCGTTTAATTGACTTCTCTCTGAAAATCGGGAAACCGTGGGCTCCTCTTCTCCAAACGCTTGTAGGATCGTATCAAAAAGAACTGATGGACTCACCGGCTTGATCAAAAATCCTTCCAAACCTAGCTGCTCGGTTCGTTGCATGATTTCTTCGCGACCATAGGCGGTCACCAGGATTATGGCCGGAATTTTACTGAGCTTGCGGTTGCTTTTGATACACTCGGATGTCTCAATCCCGTCCAGTCCGGGCATCTTCCAGTCCATAATCACCAGTTCGAACGGCTGAGCCCGGTCGGCCCGCTCGATTTCAACCAGACCGTCTTCACCGGAAGCCGCCAGCGTGACGGCAAAGGAAAACGATTCCAGCATCTCCTGTAGGATATTTCGTGAAGTCGGATTGTCATCCACCACCAGCACTTTCATACCGCGCAAATCCGACGAGGGCAGGTGGCGTTTTTTGACTTTTTTCTTTCCCAGACCGAAATTGGCTGTGAAGCTGAAAGTGGTCCCCAGCCCGGGCTCGCTGTCCACCCGGATCTCACCGCCCATCATATTCACCAGACGTTTGCTGATCGTCAACCCTAATCCGGTACCGCCGAACTTGCGCGTCGTCGACGTGTCCGCCTGGGAGAAGGCCTGGAAAAGATTGCCCTGCTGCTGCTCGGTCATGCCAATGCCCGTATCCCGTATCGCAAATTGAAGGGTAACCTGATCATCCGCCCTTTTCGTTATTTTGGTTGTCAGGACAATCTCCCCCTGCTCGGTGAATTTCACCGCGTTGTTTCCCAGATTGACCAGGATTTGATTGAGCCTTAACGGATCTCCGACCAAAAAGTGGGGCACTCGGGAATCGAGATAGAACAAAACTTCAAGGTTTTCTTTTTCCCGGGCCTTGACGCTGATCACGTTGGCAACGTTATCCAGGGTATCTGCCAGATCGAACTCGACCGCTTCCATATCCAACTTGCCGGCTTCGATTTTGGAGAAATCCAGAATGTCGTTGATGATCCCCAGCAAGGAATTGGCGGAGGTTTGAATTTTGTTCAAATAATCCTGCTGTTTGGGTGTCAGCTCGGTTCCCAGCGCCAGGTGAGCCATCCCGATCACCGCATTCATGGGAGTGCGGATCTCGTGGCTCATGTTCGCCAGAAAATCGGATTTAGCCTGATTGGCGGAATCTGCCGCCTGTATTGCTTGTTTCAATTGCAGCGTTCGTTCCTGAACGGTGCGCTCGAGGTTGTCACGGTGGTTTTGCAGCTCGATGTTCTTGTTCTGCACCTCGGCCATGAGTTCATCACGACTCTTTTGCCGGAGTAGGGCCCGGGCGCGGTCGATGGCGTCCCGGCTCGGCGCTGTGTTGCCCACCCTTTTGCAAAAGTGTACCACCCGGTATCCATCCGGCCGGTTTTCGTTTTTGATTTGATCAAAAAGAAGGTTGAGCTGCTCGGAAGGCTGGCCCAGAACGTCTTTTTCAACAGTCAACACAAGCAGTGAATGATTGTCCTCATCTTTAAGGTGCACGCTGATGGATGGCGACCCGTTTTTCCATGGCAGCGCGCGGCATATTTGGGAGGTGGCGATCGCCAGCCGGATAGGCGTCAGCCCGTCGTCGGTCAGCAATTCGGCCAGCGCGCGGATCTTGTTCCGGGCTTCTACAAAGGACCGGGAATGGGTGATTTGGATGTTGCCAATGCTTATCATTCACCATACCTCATGGCCAGGCAGGTGGAATCGTCGTATGGTTTGCCGAAGCTGGCCACTATCCTGCGGGCGATGGCCGGTGCGTTGTGATAGATCATCTGGGGATATTGCTCGACATCGAAACGGTCGCTGACGCCGTCGGTATACAGCAAAATGATACCGGATTCATGCAATGGGGCCGTCTGCACGACAGGCGTCCGAAAACGATCTCCGATGATCCCGTCGGTGGAGATCAACCGGGTCGCCTGGGAGCCGAAGGTCCGCAAAACCGTATTGCCTACGGCGGTGTACCGCAGGTCCCGGGCGGCCCTATCCACCACGCAAAGCCCGGCGGCCGCGCCGATAGTTCCCCTGAGGGCTGAATGAAGTCGCTGCATGGTGTCGAGCACATCGCTGCTCCAGCCATTGCGCAGAAATCGTTCAGCCCGGTTGGCTACGGCATTTGCCTGTGGTCCATGACCCAACGCGTCGACAATCCCCAGAAAGAGGATATCGTCACGCTGCTCGATGACCACCGTGTCCCCGCTCACCCGCTCACCCAGACGTGGCCGAGCGTACGAGGCAACCTCCAGGTCAGCGATAGTTAGGGTGTGATTGGTTTCCATGTTCCGTGAATTTTCTTCCGTTCAATCAGCTTTTAGGAGAAATTTTAGATTGCGGATTGCGGATTGCGGATTTGTTGTATCGCTTCGCTCTATCATTTTTTATTAGATTGACCCGCCGAAGGCGGACATTAAATCCAAAATCTAAAATCCAAATTCCCAAATTTATAAGTAACAAAATTGGGATTTACTATATTAGCGTGTATTTTTTGAAATCACATTATGTTTGCGCAGGATTTATGCTATACCAAATTGAATGTTTTAGAATGCAATGAGTTTAAATTTAAACGACAGAGCGTAGCGATACAACAAATCTTCAATCTTCAATTCCGGCTTGCCCGGGTTGGGTAACAATCCGAAAAAAATGACGAATGTCATCGATCCGGGTCAAAGCCACTTCCGAAAGATCACCGTGGTTTTTTTACCCGGTTCCGAAGCCAGCTCGAATTCATCCATCATGCGTTTGACGCCCGGCAGTCCCAGCCCAAGCGTGTCGCCGGTACTGTAGTGATCGGCCATGGCGTTTTGAATATTCTCAATTCCGGGGCCGCGGTCCCACGCTGTCACTTGTATGCCCACCCGACTTTGGGCCACGATCCGTTCCATTAGAATTTCGCCGCGACCGGCGTATTTGACGATATTGTTGGCCAATTCAGAAACGGCGGTGGCAATCATTTGGCAGATAGTCTCGCCAAAACCGATGGCCGTCGCGACTTTTCTGGCTTCCATAACGGACCAGGCAATACCCGTCTCATTCCTGATCGGGATCCGAACCTGATTGGTTTCCATCCTCTAAATCATCCACTTCTCTGGCTGCTTGCCTTTCGATTCCATCCAGCAGCTGAAAGGCATCGTCTAAATTCAACACGGCCTGCACGCCCTCCGGCTCAGCGCCTAAATCGATCAACGCCGATACCACCCCGGGCTTGAGGCCGGATATGATTGTCTGAGCGCCCATAACTTTCGCCATTTGCATCGTCGTGCGCAGCCCATTAAAATCGTCCAAGTCCAGGATGTCAACCCCGGACACGTCCAGGATAACGCCGTAGGCCCTGTATTTTTGAACGCACGCCAACAGATCGCGGCGGAACTGCCGCAGCACTTCAGGTTCGAGGTCGATTTGGATCGAGGCCACGATACACCCGCGCACGACCTGCAATGGAATGGATTGGACATTGGACGCCGTCATATCTTCAGCGATTCCCTCCGAACCTCGGGCTGATTTCTTAACCTGGCGTAAAACAAACTCACAAATTCGTCCAGTTTCGGGACGACGATGTCGCCGTATGAATGCATTTGCTGGATGTCGTCGTCGCTGACAGCATAAAGATCCAGCAGCGCCGGCTGCTGCGCGGCACTCCCTTCCTGCGGCGTTAGCGCTGATTTATAGCGCATTGTTTTGACCGCTTAATTTGCTACCGTACTTCCAGGGTTGTATTCGCGCACAATTGCAGCATGCTGAGAACGTAAAACTTGTAATGAGTATGTCAACAGTCTATATGTCAACAGTCTAGATGATGTCAATGTCACCGCATAAACGGCGATTTTGAGAAATATCAGGGATAAGTTGCTCATTGGAGATTTATGATAATATTAGAAGGCATCGGTTGCAATTTGGGATTTTGGAATTTGGATTTTAGATTTAAGGAATTCTGTCTATTATATAAGGAGCAATTAGTATGAACGATGCGAAGACGACGATGTCTCTATCTGACCTGTCGGCTGTCTATCACGCGCTGAACAGGGTGCAGGCGATTATCGAGTTCGAACTTGACGGGACGATAATCAACGCCAACGAGAAATTCCTCGGGTTGTTCGGATACGATCTGGATGAGGTTGCCGGCCGGCACCACCGCATCTTCTGCGATCCCGCCTATGCGGAATCCCAGGCCTACGGCGAATTTTGGCGCAAGCTCGGCCAGGGCCAGTACGACGAGGCAGAATTCAAACGCTTGGCAAAGGACGGCCGGGAGATATGGCTGCGGGCCTCCTACAACCCGGTCTTCAACGAGGACGGCAAACCGGTCAAAGTCGTGAAATTCGCCACCGACGTCACTGCGTCCAAGCTGCAGACGGCCGAATACGAAGGGAAGATCCAGGCCATCAACCGGGCGCAGGCCGTGATCGAATTCGAACTCGACGGGACGGTAATCACCGCCAACGAGAATTTCCTGCGCATCTTCGGTTATGGCCTTGACGAAATCGCCGGCCGGCACCACCGGATTTTCTGCGAACCCGGCTACGCGGAATCCCCGGAATATTTCGAATTCTGGCAGAAGCTCGGCCGGGGCGAGTATGATGCCGGCGAGTTCAAGCGCATCCACAAGGATGGGACCCAGATTTGGCTGCAGGCCTCATATAATCCGATCTTCGATATGGATGGCAGGCCGTTTAAGATTGTTAAATTCGCGGCGGACATCACCCAGGAGGTCGAGGCGCGCAGCTTGGCCCTGTTGGAGATGTCGACCCCGGTGACCAAGATCTGGGACGGCGTTCTGTTTGCGCCCATCGTCGGCATCGTCGACTCGAAACGTTGCCACGACATCATGAACAAAGCACTGCAAAGCATCGTCGATCACCGGGCGCGCATGCTCATGCTTGACATCGGCGGCGTCGCCATGGTTGATACCGCGGTCGCGAACCACCTGATCAAGATCGCAAAGGCCGCCGTCCTCATGGGCTGCAAAACCATTATCTCGGGCATTTCCCCGGCTATCGCGCAGACCATCACCGAACTGGGTATCGATCTCGGTTCGATCCAGACCACCTCGACCATCGAATCCGCCCTCCGGGAGGCCGTGGCCGGAGCCGAGCCGCACTAACACCGAGTTATTCTTTGGCTCAGAAGTAACTTAAAACGAATGAACATCGAACATTGAACATCGAACGCCCAACATCGAATAAGGTACTGTGTCATTTAATAAAACTGTAAAAGACGTCTTCGCCAATCTGGCTGCGCAGGCCAAGGGCGCGACTGCCTGCCGATATGGTGTGGTTCGATTAAATTATAATCGACAAAGCGCAGCGTCATCAATATTCGATGTTCGATGTTGGACGTTCGATGTTCAATGTTCATAGCCTTTAAATCATATATGCAACGCCTGAACAATTATCAAATTACTTATCAATCAGGAGGCTGAGCCTGGTGCTCGGACTTGAGCCTATGCTGCCCCATGTAATAGCGGGCTGAATGCATGGAAGGATCAGTTAACTCGGTTCAATCGTCAAGCTCGCTCATAAAACTTTGAATCCCATCGAGGTCAAAATCATCGGCCAATCGGATCAATTCGTCACTGAAAGGCGTTATGGCAGGCGTGGCGGATTTCAATTCTTCGGCAATGGATGCGATTTGCATGACATCACCCATGTCGGCCGCCGCTTTGATTTTGTCGGTTATTTCTTTTAACTGGTCTGCCGAAAATTCTGCCAACCAATCCGTGGAGGCTTCCTGGCTTTTCACCTCAGTCGGCGCCCCTAATGTTTGGACGGCTTCCAGGGCTTGATAGATGGCCGTTTCCAATTGCGCGAATTTCCGGTTCAATTCCTGATCGGAGACGGTTTCTACAGTCTGTCCCTTAACGAGCCTCTCCACCCCCACTGCGGCCGTTTGCAGATCGACGGCCTCCAGATTGCCGGCCAAGCCTTTGATATTATGGACCAGACTGTGGGCCTGATCAAAATCCCCCGCGGTCAGTGCTTCATTGATTTGGCCGGCGGCATCACCATAGGTGGCGCCAAAATCCAGCAAAAGCTTACGGTAAAGGCGCTGGTTGCCCCCCAGGCGCTTTAGTCCGGCCCCAAGGTCAAATCCCGGCAGGGATTCCGGCAGCCCGTCTTCTTCCGGCGGCGTTGGTTCCGCTTCTGGAGTTACATCGGGCACTGGCGGTTTCCGGCTGTCGGCCCGCTCGGAGGCCGGCTCAATCCACTTCTGAAGGGTGGCGAAAAGTTTGTCCGGATCGATGGGTTTGGTCACATGATCATCCATGCCCGCTTCCAAACTCTTCAGCTCATCCCCGGCCATAGCATGCGCGGTCATGGCAATTATAGGTACTCTTTTGATTGCGGATTGCGGATTGCGGATTGCGGATTTTAAATCGGATTCTTCTCCATTTTTATTGCTTAGTAAGATTTCTTCCTTTTGCTCCCTATCTACGGCGGTGAGGCCTTTAGGCAAAAGCGGGTCATCTGTCCTCTGTTCTCTGTCCTCTGTCTTCTGTCCTCTGTCTTCCGTCCTCTGTCCTCGGTCCTCTACTTTGAGCTTTGAGCTTTCAGCTTTGAGCTTTTCCTGCTTTGAGCTTTCAGCTTTGAGCTCTTCTTCCTGCTTTGAGCTTTGAGCTTTGAGCTTTTCTTCTTCCCACTCCCGTATTTTGCGCGCCGCAGTATGCCCGTCCATCACCGGCATTTGAATGTCCATTAGGATGGCGTCGTATCGATGCTGCATGGCGGCGGCGAGGCCTTGCTGCCCGTCATCGGCCAGCGTGACATGCAAGCCGGCATTTTCAAGAATTTCACGGGCCACCTGCTGGTTGATTTCATTGTCCTCCACCAGCAGCACCCGGGCCCCGGCAATGGCGTCAAAGTCCCTGGTGCTGGGTTCTATTTTTCGGCCTGTCCGAAACACATCGGGAACCTCTTTTTCCAGGGCCTGCATGATGGCATCAAACATCAGCGAAGAGTTCACCGGTTTGAGCAGAAACCCATCCAACCCGATTTCATCGGCCTGACGCATGACTTCTTCCCGGCCGTAAGCCGTCACCAGCACGATTGCCGGTATTTTCGTCAAACTCCGGTGGCCTTTGATTTGCCGGGAAGCTTCGAGGCCGTCCATTCCCGGCATTTTCCAATCCATAATCACCAGTTCAAACGGTTTATCACGGTCGGCCTTTTCAATTTCTTCGAGGGCCTCTTTTCCGGAGGCCGAGAGAGACACCTCAAAGGAAAACGACTCCAGAATATCCTGCAAAATTTCACGGGAAGTGGCATTGTCATCCACTACCAGCGCCTTCAAGCCCCTGAGATCCGGCGATGGTTCAAAGCCCTTTATTACCGTCTCTTTTCCCAGACCGAAATCGGCTGAGAAATGGAAGGTCGTGCCTTGCCCGGGTTCGCTTTCAATCCAGATCTCGCCGCCCATCATATTTACCAGCCGTTTGCTGATGGTCAACCCCAACCCGGTGCCGCCGTATTTTCGGGTGGTCGAGGTGTCGGCCTGGGAAAAAGCTTGGAATAGTTTGTTCTGCTGTTCCGTTGTCATGCCGATGCCCGTATCCCGCACTGAAAACTGAAGGGTAACCTTGTCATCCGACCATTCTTTTACCCTGGCGCTGAGTACAATCTCACCGTGCTCGGTGAACTTGACCGCGTTGTTTCCAAGGTTGACCAGGATTTGATTGAGCCTTAACGAATCTCCGACCAGGAAGTTGGGCACCTGGGAATCGAGGTAAAACAACACTTCCAGATGTTCCTTTTCCCGGGCCTTGACGGTGATCACGTTGGCGACATTGTCCAGGGTCTCCAACAGATCAAACTCCACGGCTTCCATGTCCAGCTTGCCGGCTTCGATTTTGGAGAAATCCAGAATGTCGTTGATAATCCCCAGCAGAGAATTGGCGGAGGATTGGATTTTACTCAAATAATCGTTCTGTTTGGGTGTCAGCTCGGTTTTCAGCGCCAGATGGGCCATACCGATAACCGCGTTCATGGGGGTGCGGATCTCGTGACTCATGTTGGCCAGAAAATCGCTTTTGGCCCGGGTGGCCTCTTCAGCCCGGCCCTTTTCCTCCTCCAGGTCCTCCATCATGTTGAGCATGGCCGATTGGGCTTCATCCAGTTCTTCGATCCGCTCACGCAAATCATTGTCCATTTTCTGGCGCTCGGTAATATCCTGAAAAGAGGCTAATATATAAACAACATCTCCCGTTTCAGCGCGGACGCAGGCCACCGTCAGATTGGTGTAGACAATTTCTCCATCCTTGCGAATAAAGCGCTTGTCCAGGGAATAGTTCTCGATCTCACCGGCCAGCATGCGTTCGAACTGCTTTACATCCGCTTCAAGGTCAGCGGGATGGGTAAGATCGGCCCAGGTAAGGGGACCCAACTCCGCCATCGTATAACCGAGCATTCTCTGCAATTGGTCGTTGACCTCAATCCAGCCTTTGGACGGTGAGGTGACCGCCATCCCGACCTGGCTGTGCTCGAAATACCCCCGAAAACGCGCCTCCTTTTCACGCAGGCTTTCCTCCATCTTTTTGCGTTCGGTGATATCTTCCTTGACGGCCAGATAATAAGCGATTGAGCCGTCGGCGGACTTAAGCGGAGAGATCGTGGCGGACTCCCAGTAAAGCTCGCCGTTCTTCTTTTTATTGCGAAATTCACCGCGCCATGCGTCCCCGGCTTTGATGGTCTGCCATAGTTTCCGGTAGACTTGGGGCGGCGTATGACCGGATTTGAGGACCCGGGGGTTTTGTCCGATCGCTTCTTCGAAGGCGTATCCGGTGACTTCACAGAACTTGGAGTTGACATATTCGATATTCCCATTCAGGTCGGTAATCACCACCGAAGCCGGACTCTGCTCGATAGCCTGGGAGAGCTTTTTCAGCTCTTCTTCGGCCTGTTTGCGTTCGGTGATATCCATGCTGGTGCCGATCATCCGCAGCGGTCGACCCGCTGAATCCCTGATTATATGCCCGCGCGCCTCGAGGGTGCGAACTTCTCCATTGGGTCTCGAAAAGCGAAACTCGCTGACATAATCCTGATCTCCCGCCAGGGCCTCATTCATCTCGGATTCGAAGCGCTGGACGTCTTGCGGATGAATGAGCTTGGTGAAGCTTGCCCAATTGAGTTTTCCTTCGGCGGGATCAGTGCCCATAATCCGATGTTGGGCCTCATCCCAGAAAATGGCATCACCTTCAATATTCCGATCCCAGGTTCCGATTCCGGAAGACGCCAGGGCCAGGTCGAGACGCTGACGGCTTTCCGCCAATTCATCGGTGGCTTCCTCGACTTTTTGGGTAATAGTTCGATTCCGCTGCAGCAACAAGCCGAAAAACAACACCAGGAGAATCGTGCCGCCGATCCCTCCCAACAAAGCAAAATTGGCCAGTTCCTCCCGGGGCCCCTGGCTAAAGCGTCTGCCGAAATACCAGGTGATCGAGAGGTCTGCCCCGGCACTGACGGTCCGGGTCGTTTCCGTTTGCAGAGCATCGGGCAGGGGCATGCCGATAACCTCGCGTTGAGGTCCGAGGCCACCTAACTCCCTGAATTGACCCCGTATTTGAAGCTGCAATCCATCCAACTCGTGGATATCGAATAATCCCTTGACGATGGCATCGTAGTTGACCAGACCAATGACGACCAGTGGACCGCGCACATCCTGGATAGCCAAGGCTACCGGTGAAAAACGTGAACCCTCCTCATCCGAAAACGGCGGGCCCAGCATGATCTGATCCGGTTGAGCGCCGGCGACCTTAATGGTTTCGAGAACCACCGGATATTTGCTCAAGGGTGTTTCCGGCGACAATGGCCCCAGGGGATCATTGGAAAATTCGATCGACCATTCTTCGCCGCTCGCTCCTGGGCGCGCGACAGCTTTGGCGTCGAGGAAAAACGCAGTGGCACGGGCCTCCAGGGCATCCGTGGCGCCCAGAAACTCGGCCTCGTTGACCTCACGCGAATTTTCGAAAAGGATCGCCAGGCCGGACAACGGGGCATAACTTTCCTCCAGCCACCCCAGGACGGTTCCGGAAAGCCAGCGGCCGGCCTGGGAGGTCTCCGCTTTCCAGGCTTCCACGGCATCGGTGCGGAATTTTTCACTCAATGCGTAGGATCCGGAGATGCCTCCCACGGCCAGAAGGATCAATAAGATCCAGGTCAATACTATTTTCATAAACTGATATCCCGCGAGTCACTCGTTTATACTGAAGATAGGACGAAACCCCCGCGGTGCAAGGGTCGTCGATGTATCCCAGCTGCGAATATTATTGCGGTCAACCACCGTCACCCTGGGTGCCAAATGTTTATAATATTCTCTTTTCTCAAGGATCCGTACCATAACGTCGACCGCGATACGCGCCTGCAGCACCGGCATATCGCTGGGCGCTGCGGCGATGTTACCCCGGCGGATGCCGCGATGGACGCCCGGACTGTAGTAGTACGATAGAATTTTTATCCTGTCCGCCAGCCCGCGTCTGCGCAGTATTTTTACGGCAGATTCAGCAGTAACGGCGGTGCCCACGATGAAGTCAAGATCGTCGGCGTTCCGGTTGAGCACGGCCTCGACCAGTTTGGCCTGGACCGCGCTGCCGGTGTCGCCATATCGTGAGTCCAGGATTTCGATCGCACTGCCGGCAATGGCTTTACGCAGACCGGCATCACCGGCCTTAACCCACCCGGCCCCATCAGGCCCGGGGAACCAGGCCACTTTTATAGGCTGCCCCCTGTTTTCCTGTAAGCGGCGCAGGTAACGGCCGGCCTCGTAACCCATGTCCCAGAAAGATACGGCGGCCCGGGCCGCAATATCCGGTGAGGAAATGCCGTTGATCAAATCCAGCACGGGAATCCCCTTTTCAGAGGCCTTTTTGACCAGGTCGTTGAGGCCATCTAGGCCAATGGCCCCGATGATCAGGCCGTCCGGGTTCTCTTTGAGACTTTTCTCGATCTGACGGCGCTGAACATCGAGCTGATCGTATCCGCCGGCCTCGTAAATCGAAAGGCTGATACCGAGACGCCGGGCCTCGTCAATCAGTCCGAAGTTGACCCCTATCCAGTAGTCATCTTTCAGGTGAGGAATAAAGACACGCAGACGCCATTTTTCCCGGGCCTTGTCCAGCGGGGTATAAAGCGTCTCCTCCCGCTGACGCTGGTCATTAAACGGCGGCGTCCACACGTCGACTTCCACCGGATACCAAGCGTCTTCAGCATTGACTGAAAATGTCTTCAATATTAATAGAATGGCAAAGCCGCATGTCAGCAAGCTGCGCTTTACCAGCCAATGAGGCGTTAGTCGGCATATGAAGTCGCTTATTTTTTCCATTTCCATTTCCTAACTCGGACAAGCCGGAATTGAAGATTGAATATTGAATATTTGTTGAATCGCTTCGCTCTATCTTTTTTATTTTAATTATTGATTAACTTTCTTCACAAGCTGCCGGCGTCGTTCAATTTTGAATCAACTCACAAAACTCCCGGCTAACGGTCTAACCACTTCAATGCTAAGCTTATCGATAAAGCCGGCCGCTTGTGAAGAAAGTTAATGGATCTTGTATTTTTCCGAGTTCCCCGTTGCTACCAGCAGCTCATTGATTTCTTTTTTCAGTTCGATCATCTTTAGCTCACGGCCGATGGCCATGCGCCTGAAGCGGGCCAGTTCATCGAATTTGGCTTTCAGTTCCCGTTCAGCTTCCTTCAGGCCACCCAGGTCCACCATCCAGGAAAGAATACCGGTTTGGCCTTCATACTCGGTGCGGATAAATGTCGCCAGGGTGTCCCGGATCTCCCGGTCGCGGCCGTAGGTCTGCAGCTCATAGTCGCGAACGATTCCGGATCGTTCGAGTTCTTGCACGATGTATTCCCGGTCCCTAGAATTGACGTAGGCTTCCTGTGCTGCCTCGCCTTCCTTGCGATTAAAAAGTTCGCCAAAGCGTGGATTGGCAAAGCGAACAACGCCCTCGGTGGATATGCCGACACCGACCGGGCTGGCGTCCAGAATTTTTTGCAGCCGTTCGCGTTCGGCCAGCAAGGCGGTTTCCATTTTCTTGCGCTCCGTGATATCCATGAAGGTGACGACGGCACCAACGACCCGGCCGTCCTTTCTTATCGGCATGCTGGTGTATTCCACCGGAAACGGCTGGCCGTCCTTACGCCAGAGCACCTCGTCGTTTACGTGGCGACTGACGCCTTCGACATAGGTCCGGTACATCGGGCACGCTTCCTTGGGATAACGGCTGCCATTCTCGTGGGAATGGTGAATTTTCTCATGAACGGCCTGGCCGATCAGTTCATCCGGCCCGTACCCCAGCATTCGATTGGCGGCCGGATTGATGAATCCCACTTTTCCTTCCAGGTCGACGCCGAAGATTCCCTCCCCCGCTGAATCCAAAATCAGGCTGGAGCGTTCTACCGCCGCCTCGAGCTGTCTCTGATTCTCCTGCAATTCGGCGGTCCGCTCGTCAACGGTTGCCTCCAGGTTGTCCCGCGCCTTTATCAGCGCATGGCTGGCGCGTTCGCCCAGTATCAGGACCAGCAGTACCGCGCCCACAGAAAGCAACAGGGTAACTGCCAAAACTGCGAAAACCGTCCGTCGTATCTGATAATAACCGGACAATGCTTCAGCCACATCGATTTCCGTCGCCAGGCCTAACCCCAGATCGGCGTTCCAGATCCAGGCGCCGAAAACCGGCACCCCGCGATAATCCCGGTATCCGTTGGTGTCGATCTCGATTTTCGAACGGCCGGTGGTTTGGCCGGCTTTCGCCAGATCAACTTTTAGTTGAAGGGCTCGGGATACCATCCGGGTTAAAGGCTGCTGCGATCTTTCGACTAGGGATCGCTGCCCGGCCACCAGGTTGACACCCGGATCTCGAATTTCAACATTCAAAGCACTCTGTTGATCCTCGCCGATCAGCCCGATCCGGCGCAAGAGATGGTCAAACCGGCTTTGCGAGAGCATTTCGCCGTGCTCGCTGAAGGCGTAAGTCTCACCGGTTTGGTGCGCGATAGAAGGCTGCAGGAGCTTTGAGAAGTCCTGGGTGGGATCCGTCCTCAGGGTCATCACCGCAATGTTCTGACCGCCGGCCCCCCGGACGGGCCCTATAAAGAACTGGGTGGATGGATTGCGGGCTCCGTCTGCCGGGAGCGCTTTGCCCAGAGGAACATCGGATTCGATGGGGGGCACGAACAGGACTTCGCCCGCGAAGGCGCGCCGGAGCAAATCCGATTTCTGAAGTGCGATGAGATTGGGAGTCCCGACATTGGAGTCCCGCCTGGATCCGATGCTGACGCGATCCGCGTTGATGATAAAAAAGCCTAAATTGGAAAAGACATCCTTGTTGTTCTTGAAAAAGCCGCGGACATCCCGCAAGGCATCGGAGGCCAACAGGCTTTCGCGGTCGGGTGTGACGGCCAGCAGGCGTTTGACCAGCGTCACCAGCTCCGGGTTTTGTCCCAGCAGCTTCAGTGAGGATATTCTTTTCTCAACCCAGAAGTTGAGCCGGTCAGCCGCGGTGATGAGGGTTTCGCTGAGGCCTTCGCCCACGGTGGTCAGAGTTTGTGCCTTATTTGTCTCCAGCGTAAACCAGCCCAGCAGACAGACGACGATAACGAAAAAACTCAAACCGGCCAGGACGAGCCCCCGAAACCAGCGCGAGCCGAAACTCACGGCGAGCTGCTCTTTTCTGGCAACTTTAATGAGAACCCAGGTCAGCAGACTCAGCGCCAGAAAAACCGCCAGACCGTATACAATCAAACGGCCATATGAAATCGGGACGGCTGTCTGGACAGCGGATGTATCGATGATGGGGACCCATTTTTGACGAATTTTGAACTTCTCTTCCTCGGTGATGCTGGCCAGGGCCTTATTGAGAATACTAACGAGCACCGGCAAATCCTGACGGACACCAAATCCCAAATCGAGCGAATGGTCGGTTGACCCGACAACTTTGAGATTCATCATTCCAAGCTCGGACATTAAATAGTATGCCGTCGGGGTGGCGGAGATGAAGGCATCGACTTCATTTGCGGATAAGCGCATCAGGCCATCGCGTACCGTGTCCACGGCCACGTAGTCCAGATCCGGAAACTGTCGCCGGAAGGGGACCACATAACCATAGTCTTTGACCACTGCCACGCGTTTGCCTTTGAGCTCGCCGGGGTCCGAGATGGGCTCGGTCCCTTGTTCGGCGATGATCACGACCGGGAAATCGAGGTAGGGCTCGGTGAAAGTCAGCGATTCTCGTTCCGAGCTCGTTGTCTCGGACAGGATATCAACTTCGGCAGTTTCCGCCAGACGTACCGCCTCATCCCAGGTATTTACCGGGACGCGCTCGAAAATGATGCCGAGTCTGGCCTCGATCAGGTCGAGAATGTCCGCTACAATCCCGACGTATCGCCCTTCGCTGGTAAACGCCTCCTGGGGCAGCCAGTCAGGATCTCCCGTAAAACGGAGTCCGGGGCGCTCTGCCAGCCAAGCTCTCTCTTCTGCCGAAAGGGAAATTCTTGTTGTTCCGGCAGGGTCATCAGGCATCGACCCGCCCGTCCCCTCGAGCTGCCGGTTATCGACTACCAACCACTTTTGCCGGATCCGGTTCATTTCCTGGGGGGAAACTGCGGCCATGGCCTTCATTAAAGCGGATTGCAGGAGCGGCCAGTCATCCCGCACGCCGAGGCGCAGGTTCGTCAGGTCGGGATTGCCGAGTTTTACCTCGCCTGAAATCTGAAGGCCCGTGAGCATATTTTTGTTGATCAGGGTTCGAATCACCGCCGCCTCGCCCAGGGCGGCATCCGCCTTGCCGAAGACCACGGCCTTGAGGCTGGCCAGGGTATTTTCCACCGGCAGACGCTTGATCCGGGGAAAAGATTTGGTCAGCACTTCCTCGTAGAAAAATCCCTTGGGAAAGGCCACCGTCTTTCCGAAAAGTGCTTCGATGTCTTCAAAGGCGTTATTCTCATAACTGGCGACAACATTGGGATTTTTTACGTAGGGATCCGTATACAGAAGATACTTTTGCCGATCCTCGGTTTTCACGATGTTGAGCATCACGTCCAGCTCTTTGCGTTTGACCATCCCCAGAAAATCGTTCCAGCTGGGACCAGTGACGTACTCGACCTCGATGCCCAGCTTCTCAGCCATCAGATCCATGTAATCGATGGACAGGCCCCGGGGACGGCCGTATTCAAAGTAGTTAAACGGCGGCCAGTCCTTTTCATTGTGCACCCGGATCACGGAGTGCTGTTTGATCCAGGCCTGTTCCTTGGCCGTCAGGGAGATTTCAGAACGGTTTTGCTCGATCTTTTTTTCAGCAAAAGAAATCCATTGGTTCCGAATGGCATCGTGCTCGCTATCCGGTATCGCTTTGAATGCTTTATCGATCAAATTGGCTAAAACCGGCCAATCTTTTCGAACCGCCATGTGGACACTCGGCCCCCGAAAGGGAGTCGCCGCCGCGGGTCTGATGCCGACCAGCGATAGTTCCTTGATATTGTAGGAGGTGGAAATGATATCGCCGATAAATGCATCCGCTTCACCGGTGACAAGTTTTTTCAGCGCCTCCTGAATCGTGGGTGCTGTTGTCAGATTGTAGGTGGGATAGTTGGAACGCAGTTCGGCTTCAATGGTATAGCCTTTGACAACGACGATGGTTTTATCCTGTAAGTCAACAATGCTGTTAATATTCTGATCGACGCTGCGTGTAAAAATAAATTCGGTTAATTTGAGATAGGGGTCGGTGAAATGGACAAAGGCTTCCCGATCCGCAGAGTGATAAATGGCCGGCAGGACATCGATCTCCCGGCGGCGGACCTTGGCTAACAGCTCGTCCCAGGAGGGACCCGTAACCATTTCCACCTCGATGCCCAGTTTCTTTCCAATCATTTTCAGGTAATCATTCGCCAAACCGGCGTATTTCCCATTTTCATCCACAAAATCAAAGGGCGCCCAATCCGTCTCGCCGCCGACAACAATTTTTTTGTGGGTCGCCAGCCACTGCCTTTCCGCATCGCTCAAGTCGATCATTTTCTTTTCCGGCGGCGCAGCCATCAATGCTTTAGGAATACTGAAGAACTTCCTTTCAATCCATCGACTTTCGAGCTGCTTTCTTTCCTGGCCGCCAATAGACTTCAATCCATCATTGACCTGTTGAATCAGCGCCGGGTCTCCCTGCCGGGTAGCGGTGTAATAGACTTGGGAGAATAGGGGATGATCTGTGTGGTGCTCGAATATGTTGACCTGATAATTTTCTTTGAGAAAGTATAGCAGGCTCAGCTCGGTTGCGACGAAAACCTTTATTTCGCCCTCCAGAGCGGCCCGGAAAAGATCATGGAAACGCTCATAAACGACAATGCGGTTGGCCGGCACTTGGGAGCGTACAAATTTTTCAGTATATCCGCCTTGCTGGATGCCGACCAAGAAACCCGCTGTGTTTTCAAGCGACTTGATCGGATAGACCGACGGGTGGGTGAAAATGTGATAATCGAGCGCCAGCAGCGGCTCGGAAAAATCTAAGAATTTCTCACGCTCCGGGGTTCTGAAAAGACCGGCATGCAGATCGACCTGACCGTCTTTGAGAAGCCGCAACGATTCTTTAAAAGACTCAGCCCTGACAAATTTAACTTTCCGGCCTGATTTTTGAGCCCACAACCGCCATAGATCCGGAAACAGCCCGGCCGGCCGTGAAGCCGCATCTTCAAACTTAAGCGGCGCCACCCCCGGGTTGTACACGATCTTAAGCTCATCGGCCGCCGTCGCCGTGATCGCGGCGATCAGGAAAAGGAATGCCGTAAAAACCAGTCTATAGATTCTTAATTTGAGCATACGATTTTCCTTAGTTGAGCAAACCATATAGCTCCCTGCCTCCGGAGATGCCGGGTAGTGAGCAGCTTATTTTTTCCTGGCTCATATAGGAATTTGATTTTGGATTTTGGATTTGATAAAAAATAATCACGAAAATGTGAAAAAAAAATATAACGGCAAATTAAGGGATTAAGGAATTGAAGGATTGGGGGATTAAAAGATACCTTAAAATAGATGGAAACTCCTTCAATTGCTAAATCACTGAATCCCTATATTGAGCCCACGTCCAATTTTCATATAATTCCGAGACCTACAGAGGTTCAATGCCATTTCCTCAAATTAATAGTGGTTAATGGTAGTAGGATGTTGGATGGCGGATATCTTCTCGCCTTCCCACTTGTTCATCGGCTTTCTTTTCTCGGTCGCATGCAGCGTCATAGACTTTCAGGCTGGCAGCGGGTCTTTAGAACTATGAGCTATCAGCTATGAGCTTATATACTTTTTTCCCACTTTGCCTCGCCTGCCGTTCGACTGGCTCAGGCCCCGAGCGCGCCGAAGGGAGCTTGTCGAAGGCCGAATTCCGCCCTCTGCCATCTTTCCTAAGCCCCCTGTTACCCGTCATTTGCACCCAAACAACGATCGACTCGGCCTAATAACCAATAACGAATAACTACTTCTTCTGTCCTCTGACTTCTGACCTTCTGACCTTCTTAACTTCCCAACTTCTGTCTTCTGATATCTGCCCTCAGCCCTCTGACACCTTCCCTTTGAGCTTTGAGCTTTGAGCTTTCAGCTTTGAGCTTCTTTGCTAATTTCCCACTTCCGCATTCCGAATTCCGAATTCCGTCATCTGCCCTCTGTCTTCTGACTTCTGTCCTCTGTCATCTGTCCTCTGTCATCTGTCTTCAATTTCCCGCCAAAGCTTGTCTCACTTCCACCGCGATTTCCCGGCTCAACTGATTAATGACCCGGCTTTGCGCCAATACCAACGCTTTGACTGTTCCATCTGTGGCCTGTTCCTGATATTCAGAACGATGCAGCAGTATCAGTTCATCTTCCTCAGCTTCCAAAAATGCCCATTGAGCAACCAGTGTCACCTCATCGGCCAAATTGCCGTCCAGGCGCAGCACGTCGATCTCCAGGCGGTAATCAAGGGGAATCGAGCTTTGCGATGCCAGGAAGACCTCAATTGAATCATCGCGCAGCAGCCTGGTCAGGTTTTCCTCCAGCACCCGCGTCAGGTTGTCGTCTAAAGGCTCGGCCCACTGATTGAATTCGGCAAGTTGGTATATCGTATTGTCGAGGTTGAGGACGATTTCGTTTCGATTCAAATATTCGGCGATAACCACGGTTTCGAGGCCGATATAAACCGGCGCCGCGGCGGATTCAGAGGTTGTGCCGGCCGGGGCCGGGCTCAACGGACTGAGCAGATAAAAATTGGTGGGCGGCGATTCGCCACCCAGACAGCCCGCCAGAACCAATGCCAGAAAAATGATTGCAACGTGCAGGGGTCGACTTAAAAATACGTTCACTGTTCTACCTCCTTTTCGATTTACTTTTGCCGCGGATCAGCGCTTCGGGGTGTCGTTCGAGATATTCGGCCCAGACCTTGATGGATCGCGCCGCCGATTGAAGCTCCTTGAGCGTGCGATCGGCCTGGGGCGCAACATTGGAGTTAAGGCTCCTGGCGAGCTTTTGGGCCTGGATCAGGGCGGCATTCAAATTGGAAACCGCTTCATCCAATTCAGGAGCGACGTTCTTGTTCAGTGCGGCCACAAATTTCTGCGCCTCATTGAGGGTTTCATTCAATATTGTGGAAGATTGTTGCAAGTCAGGTGAATTCACCAGACGTTTGGCCCCGGCAATCGTATCGCGCAGATCATAGCCGATCTGCTCGATGGGCACCATTTCCAGTTTATTCAGCAGTTGGGTCAGGCTAGTCGTGATTTCCTCCATGGCGGTCGGTATGGTGGGAAGCACGGGGTATATGCCATCCCAATCGATTTTGGCCGGCGGTGCATCCGGAAACATTTCCACGGCCACCAGCAGCTGTCCGGTGATCAGGCTGCCCGTTTTAAGCTGGGCGCGCATGCCTTTGGCCACCAGGTAATCCATGGTTCTCTGATTCTCGGCGCCTTCGGGCATCTTGCCGGTAGACGTTATGCGGTCCGGCTCGGTCTCGATCAGTACCGGGATCCTGAAAGCATCTTTCTCGACATCAAACTCCAGTTTGACATCCAGTACCTGGCCGATCTGGATTCCCTGTAATTCCACCGGCGCGCCTTCTTGAAGCCCCCGGACACCACCGCCAAAATAGAGCAGCCAGCGGTTTTTGCGGGTATAGATTTTCTCAGTGGTGCTCTCGCGGTTCTTGAAGAGCTTGAAAACGGCATTCACCGCCGCCGGCTCGCCCAGCGGCTGATCGGGATGCGTGTCAAAGGCAATACCGCCGATCATAATTGACATGAACGATTCCGTATTCACCTGTATCCCGTCGGCACCGATGGAAAAATCCAAACCGCTGGCATTCCAAAACCGCGTGTTTTGGCGAACCAGCTCGTGATGGGGATCGTGGACGAATATCTCGATGGTCACCGCCTGCCCGTCTTCATCCAGTTTGTAGCCGACGATCTGGCCGACCTCGATCCGCCGAAAATACACCGGGTCGCCGATGTTCAGTGAACCCAAGCTTGCAGAACGCAACAGGAAGTGTCTGCCCGGCAGATCGGTGGTCACCACCGGCGGAATCTCCAGGCCCTCGAAATGGGTAGCTTGCGGGCCGGGCGCACCCGGATCCAAACCAATGTAGGCTCCCGAAAAAAGCGTACCGAGCCCGGAAACGCTGCCGGCGGAAACCCGGGCCCGCACGACCCAGAAGCGCGTGTTTTGCGAGAGAAACTGTTCAGCCCTTTTGACCAGCTCGGCTTTCAGGACCACCTCCTGCAGGCTGTCATCCAGATCGATGGAAACCACCTGGCCCAGCTCAACATCCTTGTACTTGATCTTGGTCTTGCCGGCTTCCAGCCCCGCAGCCGATTTGAAGGTAATGGTAATCGTCGGCCCTTTTTCGGTAACGGCTTTGTAAACCAGCCAGCCACCGACTGCCAGCGCCAGCAGCGGCACCAGCCAGACGATTGAAATACCGCGTTTTTTCTTCCGCATTTCGGGTTCGGGTAAACCCTTTAACTCGGGCCTTTCCTTTCCATCATCACTCATGTTCAACCTCCTCTACGTCCCAGATCAGCCGGGGATCAAAACTCATGGCGGCGAACATGGTGATCACCACCACTGCCCCGAAAAAAAGCGCTCCGGGCCCGGCATGAATGGTGGCCAGGCCGCCTAAATGAACCAGGGCCACCAGAATGGTTACCACAAAAATATCGACCATCGACCACCGACCGATGATTTCCACAATCCGGTAAAGTAGTGTACGATCGCGTTGGCGCCAGCGTGATTTACGCTGGACGCTGATTAACAGATACATCAGGGCGAGCAGCTTCAGCATTGGTATGAAGACGCTGGCCAAAAAGATGATCAGGCCGATGGGCCACATTCCGGTGTGCAGGAAATAAATAACCCCGCTCATAATCGTGTCCGCCTGGGCCTTGCCCAAGGAGATGACGACCGTGATGGGCAGCACATTGGCGGGAATGTAGAAAATAATGGCGGCCAGCACCAGAGCCCAGGTCCGGCCGATGCTGTTGGGGATGCGGTCATGCAGGCTGGCACCGCAACGGGGACAGATCCGGTCCCGGGACTGTTTGCCCCGCTCGCACAGCAGATGGCAGCTGTGGCAGCTGATCAACCCGATTTCTTGGGCTGTCGTTATATTGCTTCTCATGGTTGCTCCTCCCATTTTTGCCAGATCAGATGGGTGTCGAGCGAGACGAGCATGGCGGCCAGAACGAAGATGAGTGCCATAAAAGAATACACGGAAATGCCCGGTATTATTTGCGCCATGCCGGCCAGTTTGACGAGCGAGACCAGAATACCGACCATGAAAACTTCCACCATGCTCCAGGGTGCCAGGCTATTTAGAAACCGCAAAACGCGGGGTAGGTAGCGGGGCACCCGGCCGAACTTAAGCGGTACCAGCAAGTAAAACAAGCACATCATCTGGATGAAGGGCACCAGGAGGGTAGTCAGGAATACCAGGATCGCAATCACCTGCATGCCCTGAATATATAGCTCGTAAATTCCCGTTATCAGAGTTGTTTCACGGATCTGGGCACCTATTCGCATCCCCAGAAAGGGAAAGGAATTTGCCAGCACAAACAGTATCATCGCGGCAATCGCGAAGGCCAGGGTTCGCTCCAGACTATTGGCTTTGTGCTTGTAGAGCACCGCGCCGCAGCGGATGCAATGCGCCGCGGCCTTACCCTTTAGGGGTTTGATGCGGTGGATCGCATCACACTCGTGGCAGGCCATGAATGCGTCCATGGGTGCTTTCCTCCATAATCAGAAAATATCTTGGCCACTAAAGTAAAGAGCCTCGGGAATATATTCCAATACTGGAGTAATACGATTTCGGATTGCGGATTGCGGATTTAATGTATCGCTCGCGCAGCGCAGGCGCTTGCGCCGCGTGTCGCTCTATCCTTTTTTTAAGACAGGTTCACCGAAGTCGAACCTCAAACCCAAATTCATTATATTCCGCAATCACAAATCAACAATCGATCTACTCCAGCACTCTATTTTTATTCAATATGCAATCCGCAGAGCCGCTTTTCTTTTATCTGTCTCATAGTAATCCCAGATTTTCAATATTAGAATGCAGCCTCACCCCGCCTAATCATGAGATTTAAATGCGGCCTGTTCCTTTTCCTGCTCAACGGCAAATGCTATCCGACAGCCTGGATTCTAGTACAGGATCTTTAGACCGGATTTTTATCCGATGGGAGAATTGCTATCTGCCATTCCGGCTGCATCTCGATTGACCTTGACATTTATAATAGATCGACCCATAATAAGGGAAAAACTTATTATGTACAACCATGATATTGTAAAATAGAAAGGGGTTTTAGAATGCCTAATATAACCCTTAGTGTTGATGCTGAAATCATCAAAAAAGTGCGCAAAATAGCAATCGACAAAAATACCACGCTCACGGCAATGGTCAGGCAATACCTAACTTCGGTGGCAGCCCTGGATGCGCAGGAGAAGAATGAAGCGGTTAAAAAACTTCGGAGGACGTTCACGAAGTCAAGCAGTGATATGGGCCGAAAAAAATGGACCCGGGAGAATTTGCATGAGCGATAAAGCTTTTCTGGACACGAATGTCCTGGTTTATGCCTACGATAATCACGAACCGAATAAGCAACGCATTGCCCAGCAGTTGATAACCGAAGGCATCGAAAAGGAGAGCCTTCTCTTATCAGTTCAAGTTCTGGGTGAGTTTTTCAACGTCGTAACGCGGCAAATCCCTCAACCCATGACACCTGACGAAGTACAGGAGGTCATTGCCGTTATCAGCATTCTGCCGATTCAAGAAATAGATCTGGCGATGGTCAACCGGGCCATCGACACCCACAAACGATACCGGATGTCATACTGGGATGCATTGATAGTTTCCGCAGCAGAGCGGGCAGGCTGCGCAATGATCCTCAGCGAAGATTTAAGCGATGGTCAATCTTATCGCGGTATTGCAGTGCGAAATCCATTCACCGCAGAGTTCGAACTGTGAACTCCGCTTATCATCCCCAAAAAGTCAAGACATGCCTCGTGCGCCGAAAGCCTCTTCTCAAACGGCAAGATCCTGTTGGCTGGCTTGGACGTGTTTAGGTCTGCTTAACTTCGGACTTCTCCGTATTTGGCATCAGGTTTTCTCTAAAACCTCCCGCAGCTCCTTTTCCTCAACAACCGTGATTGGATTTAAGAAATCGTTCTCACTCTCACACCTTCTCTTTTTTATGACTTCTGCATTCCCACTTCCGACTTCAAACGCCTCAATCCCTTCTTTTCCCTACCCCGCCCAAAACAGCGGGATTTCACATCTGATTTTAGAAACTAAGGTTTTCAACAAGCGCAGCGCTCTTTTTCCCTTCCTCTGTCTTCTGTCATCTGAAACTTGACACCTGTCTACGATCCCGTCTGAAGCGAAGCGAAAGCCGTGAATCCTATTCATCAGCTTCTGTCATCTTCCTTCTGTCCTCTGCGTGCCGCGGCGAAGCTCGAAGAGCGAAGACGGGTCTTCTGTCCTCTGTCATCTGACCTCGGTCTTCTGCCCCCATGAACAAGATTTATCGGTCGCTCAACGGTTTTTTTCATCATTTCCTGCAGTTCGTATCCAATAGCTGACGGCGCTAACGCTCTGATGCGAATATTATCCACAGTGCCTTTAGCACTGAGCGGTATGGTATCAAGGGCATCGAGAATACCGCCAATCAGCGGAATATGCTCGAAGATCGAATGCAGGGCTACCAGAGGGGCCACCAGCAAGGTTAGATTAAACTTTTCAGTTTGCAGATCGTGTTCTCCAGCCGCGGTGACGACCATAGGACGACCATGCAATACAGCTTCATCGTACCGCAGCTTGCCGTCCTGAAACTTAGCTTTCACCCGAAAGGAATGATAATCAAAACCCTTCATTTTCATATCCTTGACGTTTGCCTGGCCATTAAACACATCAAGGGTATTCAGAAACTTCAGTACTTCCAGCATAACGACATCGTGATAGATATGTCCATCTGCTGCCGTAAACTCGACCAGTCCGGTTGATGTTTTGAGCAGGTCTCCAGCTTTTCCGCGTCCTTGAAAGCGGCCCTCCAAATTGAATGTTCCATCAGCTTTGAAGGTTCCGCCAGCCAGACAGGCCTTGGCGGGATCGAGTTCCAGATCCTTGGCTTCAGCCTTGATATCAAAATCAATGTTTGGCGGAGATACTCTTAGCGTTCCTGGCGTCGAAATACCGCACAGTTCCGCCTTTTGCAGGGTAATGTCGGCGGTGTCATTTTTCAGTCTGATATCGGCGTGCAGCGGCTGCCAAGTGAATCGACCTATGTTAAACCGATCGGCCGTGAGACGAATGTTTCCCTGGATCGGAAATGTATTGGATTTAGCGGTTTCTTCTGCGCGCTTTTTGTCCCCGTTGCCGTTCAGTGCATCAATGATTCGATTCAGGTCGAGGCTGTCTGCACTGATGTCCATATCCAGCAACGCGTTTTGGGCCGATCGCGTCATACTGCCGGTGACCTTGAGTTGATTGCCGCTGAAGCTGACGTCCGCCGACTGCAAACTGATTTTGTGAGTTGTCGCGGTAACCGCAAGGTCATTTATTTTTAGTGGGCTATCCGGTTTCAATGGATAGGAAATCCCTTGGCCCTCGAGCTCTCCCCAGACTGCGGATTTCAGCAAATGCTCCATTTCGATATGCGCCTTGAAATCGCCTTTTAACCAGCCCGTCAGCCATGGGTTTTCGGTCATCACCTGATCAAGGGTGGTTTGATTCAAATTCCCTTTAAAAGATATCGTTAATGAATTGCCGCCGCGGGTCAGACCGATGGTGGCCCGCGATGCGTTGTCCCGGATGAGAAGTCTTTTTACGATAAGCTTATCAGAACCTAGCACGAGGTCCGCTGATATCTTGAGTCCGCCCTTGATGGCAAGTTCTGCTGAAATTGTTTTTTTCCGCATTACTGACGTAGTTGATTCGAGAATGCGACAGGATTAGTGGCCGGATGTGTATCTCATCAGGCAGATCGAAGGATTTGGATAACCATTGTACGGATTTCGCACCCAGGCGTGCGTTAAATTTTAGCCTGACGTCTTTATCAAACCCCTTGAAATAGTTTTTATGCGTACCGGATACATTCCAGACACCATCAAGCATGCGGGTATGACCATCGATATAACTAAAGGTATGCGGATCGGCTTTGAATCTTGCTGAGGCAACCATTATAGGTCCCGGGCGTCCCGGCAAATTTTTCAGCGTCAGGTCTTTGGCGTTACCGGATAGGTTAAAATGCCATTTCGCAGGGCTGAACAAGGGACCGTTGAGCTTTATCTGAGACAGAGTGACGATGCTATTCCCGCCGCCAAAGTATTTTGAGACTGCGGCCATTTCTTCAAAGGATGCGAGCCAGGGGACGATCTCTGCTAAAAGAAGACGACACTTGCCGGATGTAATTGCGAGATCCTGTTTTTTATCTAAGCCCAGGCTGCCTGCAAGTTCTGAAAAGGAGGATTTTCCCACGCTGCCGCTCAACTGTTCCACACTGACCCGGTTTTCATCATAACTGAAATTGCCGCCGGTGATTTGCAGCGGATGGGGCAGCCGTCCGTACCGTGCACTCAGCAAAATATCTGAAGCGTCCACTTTTACCGTCACATTGTCGGTATCTCCGCCCAGCACCAGTTTTCCATTGGCGCTTCCCCTCAGTTCTGTTATTTGCGCCAGCTCTTTTTGGAAGTCCATATCATCAACCAGGCGCTTGAGGATCGGCGGCAGCTGCCACAAGTCTGCCTGAACATCTGTTTCCAGATGAAAAGGTGTTGCCTCGCCGATCAGCCCCAATTTCAGGCGGCTGTCCCGGCCGATGGAATTTCCCAGACGGGCCTGCAAGTTTTGCCCTTGCAGGATTCCCCGTGCGATGTCCACCTCTCCGGCGGCATCCTTCAGATCAAACTGGATGTCAGGGATGTAAATTTCGCCGTCTTGCATCTGTCCCCGGATGACCATCACATCCATGTTTCCCAGATCGCTGAGCGAATTGCCCTGTGCGGTAAGGGTAATTAACGGAACGCAGCCGCCTTTGACAACATCAAAAATATCTTTGACATCCTCATTTTTCCCGAAAAGGGTCAGGGCCACCTGTCGAACTGCCGCAACGTCGATCTCGCCGCCCTTAGCCTTCAGGCTTAGCGGTGGAGTGCTCTGGGTTAAATCCAGATTGGCGGATAAGGTCAATTGCGGGCTATCCAGGGCCAGTTCTCCCAGCGACAGTCTGACTGATTTTTTATCAACTTGAAAGGCGGCGTCGATGCGCATATTGTTTAGATTCAGATCGTCTTGGGCATAGCGAAATTTCAAATGGGGACTAGATCCATTTAACCCGGCTTGCAATTGCCCGGCCCCATCAGTTTTAAAATCGATTTTAAAATTGGCAGGTGCTTCCGTTAGCCGGATAGGAGAATCTGGAAACAACTCGGCAACCAGACCTTGAGGCCGAAATTGAGTCAATTGAATCTGACCGCGACCTTTAAAGGTTTTCGTATTCAGCAGGCCACTCATGGAGATGTTTTGCCAGAGATTTGATTTACAGCTGATTGAGATTTGTCGTCTGGATGGCGGGCCTTCCAGGTGGGAATTAACCTCCTTAAGCTCCAGGAATTTGCGGTCACCGGCATACAGATTTGCACCGCTGTTGCGAATCCGAAAATCCAGATCCGGAATTTTGAATTCCGGCAGGGTAGCGATGGTAGACTGGATCCTTTTTGCCAGATTATAATACGAGAAGGGTTGAGGGATTTTTTCCCCCGCAACCGGCTTCTTGGGCAAAATATAATCGAGATCGGCTGATTCGAGACGAAGACCGGCAATTTGGACTTCACCCACGAAAAGGGGCAAAATTTTGGGTTGAACCCACAGTGATAAGGCCTTCCCCCTCACAGCCGAAGGTATGGACAATGCAACCTGCTCAAAAATGATATGCGGACGCGGAGTAAAATCGAGAATTATATGCTCGAAGTCGATTTCGGCCCCGGATGTTTCTTTGATTTCGCTGCGCAACTTGTCTCGCACCAGTTCGGTATCGACCACCTTCGGTGCTATCAGGACGGCGGCAAACAACAAGAAGAAAACACCCAATGCGATGGCAAAGATTCCAACGACTACTTTTTTTCGATTATTCATAGCTTATAGCCCAATGCACCCCTCCCGGACAGATCGGAAATACCAGATCAAAAGCACCAACCGTATTAATCCCAAATTACAAGCATCAAATTACAAATAAATTCCAATATCCAATAACCAATAACGAATAACCAATAACCAATAACTAATAACAATTAACACCTGATTGAGCGTTTTTTGCAATTAAAGTAAGATCTACCTCCGATGACCGTAATCTCAATGTTGGACTACAAAAGCGGGCTGGCAAGCCGCGCCAGGTTTTCAATAAAACGTTCCTTAACAGTCCTTTGTTGCCAGGTTTCCAGATCCACAGGCCTGGCGTTTTCGATATACTTATCTTGCAACGCTAAAAGCCGTTCCGCAAATACCGGGTCATACACGCCAAGGGTCACCTCGAAATCCAGCCAGAAGCTGCGGACATCGAGATTAACCGAGCCGAACAGCGCAATTTGCCGGTCCACCACGACGCTTTTGGTGTGTAGCAGGCCGCCTTTAAATCCATAGAGTAGGATGCCGGCATCCAGCATATCATCAAAGTAGGAGCGGCTCGTGTAATGGACCAACCGGGAATCGTTGCGCTCCGGCAAAATGACCGCAACCTTGACGCCGCGTTCGGCCGCCGTCAACAGGGCCGTGCTGACCGCCTCGTCCGGTACGAAATAGGGCGTGGTCACAGCGATCTCTTGCCGGGCGGAATAAATCGACATCAGCAGCAGTTGATAGATATTGTTACCGGTGCTGCCCGGACCCGAAGGAATCAACTGCACGTCAGTTTCGCCGGGGCGACGAACGCTGAAAGAATCTCCTTCTTCGCTCAAATCCAGATCACGGCCGGTCTCCACTTCCCAGTCCCACCTGAACAGCTCGTTAAGGGCCAGAACGCCCGGCCCCTCGAGGCGCACCATCGCGTCGACCCATTCCCCCACGCCGGCATCCTGTTTGAAATAGCGAGGGTCTACCAAATTGAAACTGCCGGTGTAGGCAACCGCATCATCGATGACCACAATTTTGCGATGCAGCCGCAAATCCGGCCGTACCCTGAACACGCTGATTGCACTGACCGGCAGGGCAAAGGCCACATCGACGCCGCCGGCTTTAAGCTGCTCCAGCAGGCGGCCTTTCAAAAAACCAGCGCTGCCGATGGCATCCAGCAGCACACGGCAGGTCACACCTCGGCCGGCCGCCCGCAGAAGGGCGGCACCCACCTCATCCGCCATGCCGCCTTCCGTCCAGATGTAAAACTCCAGGTGGCAAAACCCTTTGGCACGGTCAATGTCACTGATCATAGAGCGCAGAATCGGTTTGGCCGCATCGAGCAGCTGGAGCCGGTTGCCGCACAATGCCGGGATATTGACAATCGTTTTCGCCAGGCGGCTAATAGACCGGGCCTCTGGACTCAGCCGCAGACGATCAGACCGAATTTCCGGTGGCAAGCCCTGAAGCCAGCGGTCATAACGTACCTTAATGGCTTGGGACCGAGCCACAAATTTGTGGCCCAAACGCTTCTCACCCAACACCAGGTAGGCGATTGCCCCCACCAACGGCAGGAAGAGAACCAATATCAGCCAGGCCAGAGATGTCGCCACCGGAAGTCGCACCTGTATGACCCGAATGGACACGGCGATTGTGATTAGCGCATGTACCAGTGTCATAACAGTAAATATTGAAAAAAAGTGCATGGTTTCCTCTGATACATGCATCGTCATTCAGCTTGGAAAAATGGCTGTGATAACCTAATTGTAGTCAGTTTGCATGAAAATTGTACATTGAGGCAGTGTAACCGTCAAACCGCCGCCCACCGCACCGGCGGCAGTGAGGTTGACGGCCTGATGCAGTTTGATTTTACCCTTGTCGTCTTTGGTTACCACGACCACATCTTCCATTTCAATCAAATACTCTTTTTGAAGCTACGCTAATTTCGCAAGCATTTCAAAAGCCTCGTGTTCGTCATCGAATCCAATTACGACTAAGTCACTCATGATATTCTCCTTCGTTTTTAGTTAATTGCGTTTATTGCCCCAGTTAAATCCGCTCCGCTGATTTCTGCGAAATATTTAACGGGATAAAAGTTAATTGGGTTCATGTTGAAAACAGGCAAAAGGATAAAGGTTAGAGGCTAAAGGTAATTTGTTACATACTATCCCAAATAGCCTTCTTTTTTGCCTTATATTCCTCGGGAGTGATATAGCCGCCGGCAGCCAGCAAACCATGACAGCCACCTGTTTGGATCGAAATAATAGCAATTTCATTTTTCACCTCCTCTTTGATTTACCCTTACCACGGATCAACGCTTCGGGGTGCCGTTCAAGGTATTCGGCCCAAACCTTAATCGACCGTGCCGCTGCTTGCAGCTCCTTGAGGGTGCGGTCCAACTGTCGGCGTTCCTCTGAGCCTTTTCCGGTGAGTGCTGCGATGTTGGCAAATGCCTTGCCGACTTCTTTGATTGCCGGACGGGCGGCATCGGCAGCACCCGTGATAGCGGCGGCAGTCTTTTTTATATTGGCAGCCAATGGATCGATCTGCTTGTTGACATTGACCACCAGCTCATCGGCATGTCCGATCGCGGCTGTGGCGGAACCCAGAAGGGGATCAACATGGAGTTAGGGGACATTCGGATTTACGGATTAGTACTCTTCCAATAGCCTACGGCTTCGCTCCTCGACAATTTACCGGCGTTCCAGTTCAAATTCGCTCGTGTTGAGGTGGCGATGTTCAGTTTTTTCGCTACCGAGACTGTTCTCAATCCTAGCTGTCACGTCCCCAAATAATCGAGCACGCTGCGAGTCTATATGATTATTCGTTGCTTTCCTGCAGTCAAGACCCGCTCAATCCAATTCTTAAAGAACTGCAAATATGGTCTCCGGGCTTCCGGAATCTTACTGCAAAAAGATATCGAAAAAAACCTTTCTCCAATTAATTTTTGTAAAAAAGATATTGTGCAGCGCACCAGGGGCGTTTGTCTTCGCCGAAGCTATGTTACACAAATCTATGCGGGCTTTTCGGGGCACTTCGACAATGTATCAAATAATTCTAAATGTGTTAACCGTAAATTCGAGGAATGTCCCCTATGGCCTTTTTTGGGCCGGCCTGGGTAAACCATTCGCCGGGCCCAATTTTCAGGAATGGGTCAACGGGTAATCCCGGCTCGATACCCATCCTGAACCACAGACCTCATCCTCACACTTAAGAGCCTTGGAATCCAACCGATATATCAAACGATGGTCTCGAACCCGAAATTAACCCTAATACCACAATGAAATTAGGCCAGATTGGAGATTAATAATATGATGTTTGATATGCCTCAGTACGAGGTTAGAGATTTCAATAAAGCCGAATGGAGGGACATATCCGAAATTGATATCATGCAGAAGCTGCACGAATCCTTTGATCGAGTTACACCAGCAATCCAACAAATGATCGACGGTGAACAGGTGCTGACTCAGTATGCGGTTTATCGTCTCAAGAGCAGGGAGAATCTTCAAGCTCTTGGTTGATGATCTGATGCCAATTTCCGAAATGATGTTGTCCCGGCCGATACCCTTCCTGAACCACAATCACCCGATAGTTTGTCATTCTGGTCCCTGTGACGGCACCATTTCCCGCATATCGATAATTATCCGTCAATAGGTGCAACGGGATACTCCAGCATACGCCTGTCACCATATTATTCCACCCACCTACACCAGGAAAAATAAAAGAGGGGAACTAAGGGACGTTCCTCGGATTTACGGACTTGTACTCTTCCAATAGCCTACAGCTTCGCTCCGCGACAATTTACCGGCGTTCCAGTGCAAATTCGCTCGTGTGGAGGTGGCGATGTTCAGTTTTTTCGCTACCGGGACTGTTCTCAATCCTAGCTGTCACGTCCCCAAATAATAGAGCACGCTGCGAGTCTATATGATTATTCGTTGCTTTCAGACAGTCAAAACCCCCTCAATCCAATTCTCAAAGAACTGCAAATATGGTCTCCGGGCTTCCGGAATCTTACTGCAATAAGATATCGAAAAAAATCTTTCTCCAATTAATTTTTGTAAAAAAGATTTTGTGCAGCGCACCAGGGGTGTTTGTCTTCGCCGAAGCTATGTTACACAAGTCTATTCGGGCTTTTCTGGGCATTTCAACTATGTATCAAATAATTCTAAATGTGTTAACCGTAAATCCTAGGAACGTCCCCTATGCCCCAAATATTTAGAGCTTTCGTCGTTTCACGCCACGAAAGGACAAGCGATAAGTACTTAAATATAAGGAACCATATATATGTAGAGGCGTTAGTGATGAGATCGATATTCCCAGGTGCATGAGGAAGCGGATGTATACGCGGATGATGAGGCTGCGAAAATTCTGGATGCAACAACCGCCCAGGAACTGCTCCGGCTTATCAGGATGGGTCATCCCCCGGAACAAGGCGGGAGGTTTGATAGATTCCAGGTCATGAAAGCGATTGAACGCAGGGGATTTAGGGTTCTTGAACAACTCGGATGGGAATCAGACCTTGGGGCAATATATCGGAACCTGCACACTGGACGTGAAGAATCGTTGGCCGAAGTTTTGTTCAGCCCCTTCGGCGTGCCACCGGAATTCAGAGAATTTGTGAAAAGCGATGATCCCGTAGAATTTCTGGATACGCATGCAATCCCTCGTGACGGTAACAACTGGGATGAAGTTATGGCGCACAAAATGTTTAGCGTTCTTGAGCATTGGGAACCATCGAAGGGGATCAACGTTGCCAAATTCAAGCATGATGCCAGGGATCGGAGATGTAAAAGCGTAGTGGAGTTTTGTTAGACCATGAGGTTATTTATCATTATCGTCTTTATCTTTTTTAATAAGATCAACAGCAGTCGACGTAGTCGCTGCAAGCGTGAACTCCTGTTGGGTAGCATAAGCAGTTGAGTTAAGGATGTCCTCTATTCCACTCAAACGTTTAAACACAATATCTTTTACCTGTTTCTCAAAATCAGGCATTATTGATGATTTAATAAATTTATCAAGAGCCTCGGGGTCAGATATGTTAATGTTGTGAACATTTTTTTCGTAATTGATATTCACAAGGTTTCCTGTTTTAATCTTTATTTTGTTCTGAATATCAGCAAGTTTGAGGTTTTCCAAAAAATCTTTCCATCCCATATCTTACTCCTTTTGCATTTCATATTCTTCCCATCCACTTGGGGGAAGACCCCGATACCGAAGCCTTGACCGCCTTCCCCGATGGGTATATGCATCCTTGTCTGTCATTCCGGTTACAAACAGACACAAACCTTTAGTGGTTGACGCCACCAAAGGTAGGGTGCCTTGGGCCTCGGGGCGTATCCCCTGGAGCATACAAAATGGTAGCTCACCTCTCGGGGGCGTATCCCAAGGGCGTCCTCGGCATCCCTTTCACCATCTGGATGGTTTGGCTTGATCTCCTTAGTCAAGCTACGTTACGTCGTCAACCGCAACATCGGATTGGAGAAGCTCAAAAGTTTCGTCAAGAGGCATAGCCCTCCTTTCAAAATATTTAAGCCGGGTGAAATCTACCAACTTGATGAATCTTATTCAAGAATTATTTTCCGTCGGTCGCGAATCACACCTGTAACCTCGCGAGTATTTGTTTTAACCGATTTCCGCCGCATGAACGGATCGGGAAATCCTTAAAACACAATCCATAACTGTTCCGGCATCCGCCCACACTCGCCCGCCTTCTGAGCACCTCACTCACTCGGCATAAACCCACATGCCGAGTGAACCTCGGTTGTAAAATATGAGGTGGTATATGTGGGAACTGATGTCTATCTGGAATGGGATGGCATGACCCCCAAAGAAAAGAAGGCCCGATTCACGGGTTTTAGCATAAACGCAGGAAATGCAGGATACCTTCGTGCCTCAATCGGCATGGTCAACGAGAACACCGTATTGCGTATCCTAATGCCAGACCATTGGGAATGTTCGCAAAAGGAAGCGGATAACGGGGGCAAGCCCTACAACTTTGAAGCGAACCATGCCCTCTTGGAAAGGGTTGCGAGGCAGTACCTTATCGGTACAATGTCTGGAAAGGAGATCGAACACCCAGACCACGCCAAAGTCCATGAGATGGGAAAGAACCTTATGAAAATGTTGGAGGGTTCGGGATGGAATGGGAACTAAGGGACGCTCCTAGGATTTACGGATTTGCACTCTTCCAATAGCCTACAGCTTCGCTCCGCGACAATTTACCGGCGTTCCAGTGCAAATTCGCTCGTGTGGAGGTGGCGATGTTCAGTTTTTTCGCTACCGAGACTGTTCTCAATCCTAGCTGTCGCGTCCCTAAATAATAGAGCACGCTGCGAGTCTATATGATTATTCGTTGCTTTCCGACAGTCAACTCCCCCTCTATTGAATTTTTAAATAACTGCAAATAGAGTCTCCGGGCTTCCGGAATCTCACTGCAAAAAGATATTGAAGAAAATCTTTCTCCAATTAATTTTTGTAAAAAAGATACTGTGCAGCGCACTACGGGCGTTCGTCTTCGCCGAAGATATGTTACACAGGTCTATGCGGGCTCTTCGGGGCATTTCAACTAAGTAACAAATAAGTCTAAATGTGTTAACCATAAATCCGAGGAACGTCCCGTATGGCTCCATAAATCATATTTCTGATAATTTTTGCGGGTAACTGGATTGCAGATTTATAGCAGTAGCGTTGCCAGTTGCAGATACTTGAAATCAAGTCCTGCTATTGATGAGTTGCAGCAATCTGCAAATCATAAATAAAAAAGGCAGGGCTCAAACTAAGCCCTCCTTTTTTTCAATTGCCTAATCATTATGATCTATTTTGTAAGTTTTCTTCTGACACCCGCTACCCCTAATAGACCAGCACCCAAAAGAAGCATGGTGGCGGGTTCGTGAACGACGTTCTTGTAAGTTCCCACGATATTGTTCCCGTCTATACCATAAGCTTCGGTCCAGTTGGCGTTAGGATTTTCAAGTAGGGTCCAGTTTGTTCCGTCATAAATAAAGGCTTGACGAATGGAGAGGGCAACCCTGTAATATCCCACAATATTATTTCCGTCTATACCAAAAGAGTAGGTCCAATCGGCGCCTGGGTAATCAAACGTCGACCAATTAGTACCGTCAAAGAGAAAGCCCGACCCTGAGTAAGTTCCTATGATATAATTCCCATCTATGCCATAAGGCGTGACCCAGGGAGAGCCGCTAGGGTAGTCAAGGGTGGTCCAGTTCGTGCCGTCATAAAGGTACCCATGCCGAGTGAGGGAACTATCCATGTACTGTCCTACAATATTATTTCCGTCTATACCAAAAGCTTGAGTCCAGATTGCGCCGGGGTATTCGAGCGTAGACCAATTAGTACCATCATAGAGAAATCCATACGCGAGGTTGAAGTTGTCTGCGTAAATCCCTACAATATTATTCCCGTCTATGCCAGAAGCATATGTAGAGATAGCACCCGGAAATTCAAGGGTGGTCCAGTTCATGCCGTCAAAAAGAAAGCTGTGACTTTCGGAGCCATCCCAGTAATTCCCTACGATATTATTTCCGTCTATGTCACGTGGCTCGGTCGAGCTGGCTCCGGGGAATTCAATGGTGGTCCATTCTGTGCCATCATAAAGAAAGCCGGTGGCATGAGCAGAGTCAAACCTGCAAATCGCTAAAAATGCTGCCAATGCTGTCATTATTACAAATGCTTTTTTCATGATTTTATTCCCTCCTTAATATCTTCTAATTACCATTATATTAAATCACAAACTGGCTCAGAGGCGCTCTAAAAGCCCGTACAAAGAAATCCCTTTTCTCATCTTATCTCTCCCGTTCATCCAAAAAAAAAGCCAAGCCACCATATTTAACTAGCAACTCGACCTCTGATTAAAGACACCTTCCATCCTGTCTCCCCTCACAGTATGCGGTTGTCTTATTCGTTTAGACAAAGCTTGATAAAATTGTTAAAGCAAGAATCATACAAAAAATAGGCTAGTAAGAAATGTTGGCTATTTTCAACTGTTTGGAATTATGAGGAATGTTTATAACTAGGGTAAGAATATATAAAACAAGGCAATTAGGAAGAAAATGTAATAATAATTGTGAAGTAAATTACATACCTGTTTCTTTCTAACTTGAATAGTTCAATAATATAGTATTTTAACGCCGTAGGACTGGGGTCGGGCCATGCCAAGTGATTAACAATGCAAATAAAGCGTCCTAAAAACATTTTTAAATCGGCCTTAATGGACGAATTTTTCGCCTAAACTGCCCTATTAAGGGACTCAACGAAAAATGACCCGTGCAAAAAGACATTATATAGTGATAGAGAAAACAAGTGGACACAAAGCGTTGCTGTCGGCAGCGAAGCGTTTATAGATAAGATGAAAGGAACGCCTGGTTATAGGGCAAAAGGCAGAAAGATAATATGTGCTGACGATGCATTTGAACTTCGGGAGGTGATAACACCATTCGGCAAAGCCGATAGCCTGGATTCAGAAACACTTATTTTTGGAACAAATCCATCGACAGGCTCCCTTCGAGAACCTCAGGGTCTAACGACAGGATCTTTAGACCAGCATACTTAATCGGACAGTTTTTGCATGAAAACTGACCGATTAAGGCTGAAATACCGGTGTTATTGGTCCTCTTTTCTCAATTATTCAACAATTTACTGTGGCCCGACCCCAGGGCTTGCTCCACTCTCTAAAAACCCACTTTGTAGTCATGTAATGAGCATCTTCTCCAACTGCCTGTCTGCTTGTTAGTGCACCAGTCAACTCTCCACAAATTGTCCAAAGAGACCTGGTTAATCCTTTTAAATCCCCCCTATGGTTAGCATACCAAATTAGTTCATTTGAACCAAGTAACCGCGGTTCAATTTCATCGCGCGAAGGATTTCTAAAAAGGAAAACCGATAAGCATCAGGGTTTCTCCAATTTGTGAAATCAGCATATCGGACATGCTTCACGTAAGTTGGGAGTTCGACATTCTCAATAAGAAGAGGAAGAATCTTAAATCCCTCGGACTCCTTCTCCCTTACCTTTGCTATATTTAGCTCCTCTTCAACCCATTGAGATTTGATGGATGCATCTGACATGATATATACGAGATGTGTTGCTAGTTCTATTCCATCAACAATCTTTTTTGGAATATAATCTCCCACTGAGATAGCTCGTTCATCCAAAAAGGTTTTAATGCCTATAGCCAAAAAAGAAGCATCGAGCATTCTGGCGAACTCTATATCAGTGTGTATAGCTTATAAATACGTACGTTTTTTCTTGCTTTAAAGACTCATTCATGATCTACAATTAATTGCCCCAATTTGTCTATTGAGCTGTCCAACGTCCACCAGTGAGCAGTGGCCCAAATAGGTTTCGATATTGCACTAAAAAAGTGAAGGGAACTAGGGACATTCGGATATACGGATTTTTAATCTTCCAATAGCCTAAGCCTTGCTTAGCGATTATTTACTGACCTTTCAGTGCAAATACGCCCGCTGTGGAGGTGGCGATCTTCAGTTTTTTCGCTACCGAGACTGTTCTCACTTCTAGCTGTCACGTCCCCCAAAAATAGAGCACGTTGCAAGCCTATATGATTTTTCGTTGCTTTCCGACAGTCAATACCCCTTTATTCAATTCTTAAAGAACTGCAAATAGAATCACTGGGCTTCCAGAAACCTCCCGCAAAATTGATATCGATATAAATCTTTTTCCAAGTAATTTCTTGGAAAATGATATTGCGCAGCGCACCAGGGGCGTACGTCTTCGCCGAAGCTATGTTACACAAATCTATGCGGGATTTTCGGGGCATTTCAGCTATGTATCAAAAATTCTGAATGTGTTAACCGTAAATCCGAGGAATGTCCCCATAGCCCTAGCCCTCTCCGCCCTTAAGTGGATCAATGTCTGGCATGATTTGACCTTTCTTAGATTTCTATATTTTGCTGCTGACAGAAGGATAAATCGGCCTGCACCCCTATTTTTTCTCTACCTCCGAGAGGGAGGCTATCCTAAATTAGCTAGCCCTACGTTCCGCTAAATTTTCTTATAAGTTGTCGGATACCACTTCGACTGCTCTTCGCCAACTTCTCTGCGCTTCTCAATGCTGCGAACGCAGTTTTCAGTGATTAGCGGTTCACAAATTGGGGAACGTGCAACACACACGAAAACCGAGACCACCGTACCGGCCCTTCGGGTCGAAGTTGTATCGGAAGTCACAACGTGCGCGGTCAGGTTGGAATAACCAGCACCCGCCGCGCACAGAGCGGTGGTTATCTTTGCCCAATTCAACTTGGCTTGGGTTATCATACTCATTAAGGCACCATTCTAATACATTTCCACTCATATCGAAGGCCCCCACCGTTGAGGTGCCTTGAGGATAAAGCCCCACCGCCGTAGTTCTGCTCAGTTTGGACTCAAAGGTATTGGCCCGACTTGAATCCCATTGCGGCCCCCAAGGATAATATTTGGCCTGAATCCCACCCGTTGCCGCTTGCTGCCACTCCCACTCCGTGGGTAGCCTGATCTCGTTGTCCATTCGTTTGGTTAGCCACCGGCAAAACGCCATCGCATCGTACCAGGATACATTTTCCGCCGGATGATTGTCGAGCTTGCGGTTCTGCTCACCCGGTTTCTTATCGCGTTTTGCCAGTCCCTTCCACCACTTTTTTTTTCGATAGCCGTCTTTTGCCTCGACAAAACTGCGGTACTGAACCCAGGTTACCGGATACTTTCCGATATGGAAGGAATTGGAACAGGCAGTAAATGATTCCGCTTTCCATGAAAGGATGATTTTTCCGCCTTGCACCTGACACCAGGCAATATCCGGCAATCCGTCCTCGCGTAGGCCCACCCCGGGCCTCGCATCACCAATCTCTGCCAGACGGTCGCCCATTTTTACCCGTTGTTGGTGCGTAGTGGCCGCGTGATCGATTTCTTCCAGCAAGCGTTCACTTTCGGGCCGGATAAAGTCCACCTCCAGCGTGTTTAAATTTGGACGCAGTCGCTTTACCATCTGACTCACTAGCAACAGACGTTCATGGGGCCAGAGAAAGTGTGTTGCACGATCTTGCTTATCCCACTCCGCCGCTGCCAAGCGCACCTGTCGCAGCATGCGCAGGTCCTCCGTTTGGGTTTCGATCCATTTTCCGAGACGTTGCCAGTTCGTAAATATAGCTTCGTGAGCCACCTCCACCGTCGGCTCTTCATCCTTTCCACGGTTTGTAACAAGCAATCGAGCATCGGTCAGCGCATTTACCAGAACTTCGGTATCAGATTCATCGGCGACTTGGCTCAATCGAGCCCGTCGTGGTGTGGCGACGCCACGTTCGTCAACTTCTATCAGTTCACGGAATATACGGGCAAGGGCGTCTTCCAACGCATCGTTTTCTCCTTCAAGAATTTTAAAAGTATCCTCTGCTGTCTTGCCGATGGCTCCGTGAACACCGTTAAACCTTTCATAGGCGTTATGAGACAGGACCCTGCCGTTTTCCTTTGCTAATTGCCAAAGCTCATTAAGTGTAAATGCCATTAGAGCCAGTGCGCCCGGTTCGGTGCCTGTATCATCAAGGATTCGCTCAGGCAACCCCCCTTCAAACTGCAGTCCGGCCTGTTCCGCCGGGAGAGTGATCATCTTGTATAAAGCCCCCGTCTTTGGCGCCAGAAGCGGAACATGACCCTCGGTGAACAACTCACCCAGCACGGGCCAATCCAGGCAACGGTGGTAAAAATCAGCCCGCATTGTCACTATCGTCCGAATCCGTTCAGACTTTGCTGCAAGTGTCAAAATATCGACAAAGCCGCGCTGGTATTTCACGTCAACCAGCGTAAACAATTCCTCGAATTGGTCGATGAAGAGCAGTACTTCGGCCCATTTCGGCTTGCCACCCAAAGCCATTTTAACAATGTCATGCGACACACTGGGATTTGTCTCCAGTTCTTTTGCAAGGTCCCGTGGTTGGCAACCATGCCCAGCGATGATTGATTTGAAGCAGTTTGCGAGCGCCATAAAAGGATTGTCGCCCAACTCGGCGGGGGTAAATCGAACCCAAATCCAGTCGTTACTGCCGTAGATAGCATTACTGTCGAGCGCCGGCAGCAGTCCTGCTGCCACCAGCGATGATTTGCCCGATCCGGATGCACCAACCACTGCTATGAAGCGTCTGTCAGACTCGCTGAGCTCCTCAATCAGTTTATCGGCTTCCCTCTCCCGACCAAAAAAAATTGGAGCCTCATCTGAAGTGAAGGCTCGTAGACCTGGAAAGGGAGCCCTGGACGGTTCCCAGATCGGTTCTTCAGTTGGAACTGAAGATTCTTTTTTTTCCAGCAATCGTTTCTCTAAGTAACTTGTTATGAAATCCCGGAGATCCTGATCCAATAATTCTTTGAAATCGGCTGGCTCTTCGTACTCTTTAAAAAAATTCTGATACGACCCATCAGGATTCCGATACTGAGCGAAAAATTCTTTAACCAAGTTCCATTGATTCTTTTTATCATCAAGCTCCGGGTCATCAAGTTTGACTGAAGGTGCCTGTTTTCTTCTATAAACTAATACTTCAGGTATGCCACCAGAATTTTTCGCTGCGTTGAGACCGTCGAGAAATTCGTACTCGGTGCCCGAACCATAACAGTCGCCATCTGGCTTACGATAGTTATCGGACAAGGGCGTTCCCATCCGTGCCCAAAAAACGACTATAACCACATCACAATCAGATGGTTTTTTGAGTCTGCGGTTGATCGCCTCCTGCGGTTCAAGGTGAGCCGGCATGCGGGTGCCTGCCCCTGGCTTGTCCCAGGCTACTACCTCCAGCTTGAGTTGATCCCGGTACGCACGCTCGCTTTGCAACCTATTGATAACCTCACGAGCCAATTGCCGCTCGCGGCTAACATCGTCCGGCGAGGAAAGAAAAAAGTGCAGGTGGTGCATTGTCATAGTTCTTCCAAAACTTTATCCCACAGTTCATCAAAAGCCTGGAAACTTAGGGACATTCGGATTTACGGATTTGTGCTCTTCCAATAGCCTACAGCCTAGCTTTGCGATTATTTACCGGCCTTTCATTGCAAATTCGCTCGCTGCGGAGGTGGCATGTTCAGTTTTTTTGCTGCCGAGACTGTTCTGACTTTTAGCTGTCACGTCCCCCAATAATAGAGCACGCTGCGAGCCTTTATGATTTTTCTTTGCTTTCCGACAGTCAATACCCCCTTAATTTAATTCTTAAAGAACTGCAAATAGGGTTTCCGGGCTTCCGGAATCTTCCCGCAAAAAGCTATCGATAAAAATCTTTCTCCAATTAGACCATTTGAAAATGATATTGTGCAGCGCTCCAGAGGCGTACCTCTTCGCCGAAGCTATGTTACACAAGTCTATGCGGGCTTTTCGGGGCATTTCAACTATGTATCAAATGATTCTGAATACCTTAACCGTAAATCCGAGGAACGTCCCATACAGCCATACAGCTAGCCCAAGGCACGAAAATGGACAATAAACTTTCTTTAACGTTAGTGTGTTTGGTGTATTTCGTGGTTTATCTATTTCTTATGTGGCCCTGTGCGGTCTAACAGAGAAAATCCGAACTGATTCTGGTTAAAGAATCTGCTCGAAGCGCCGCAGGAAGGCTCGCAGCCGCTCGGTAGCGGGATTGCTCAGGATAACGGCCGGCGGGCCGTCTTCTATGACGATGCCTTCATCCATGAAAACTACCCGGTTGGCCACTTCTTTGGCAAAAAGCATTTCGTGGGTAACCACCAGCATGGTCATGTGATAATCCTCTGCCAGCGATTTCATGACGCTGAGGACTTCACCGACGAGCTCGGGGTCGAGCGCCGAAGTGACTTCATCAAAGAGCAAGACTTTAGGTTCGACGGCCACGGCCCGGGCAATGCCGACCCGCTGCTGCTGCCCGCCGGACAGGGCGGCAGGGTAGGCGTCGATCTTGTCACTCAACCCGACTTTTTCCAGCCAGTTGCGCCCGATCTCTGCAGCCTCTTTCCGCGACAGGCCTTTGACCTGAACCAGTCCCAGGGTGACGTTTTCCAGAGCGGTCATGTGCGGGAAAAGGTTAAACTGTTGAAACACCATCCCGACCTCGGCCCGTTGTCGGGCAACCACGCTTTCGGAACGTTTAATCAGCTTGCCCTTGTCTTGCCGGTATCCGACCAGTTCCCCGTCGATGTACACCCTGCCGCTGTCGTAGGGCTGCAGAAAATTGATGCAGTGCAAAAGGGTTGTTTTGCCAGATCCGCTGGGCCCGATGATGGCCAATACATCCCCCTGGTCCACTGCCAGGTCGATGCCTTTGAGCACCTGCAAATCGCCGAAGCTTTTTTCCAGTTTTTCAATGAGAACAACTTGTTCACTCATCACCGGCCCCTTTAACTTGAATAGGAGAATTTTTTTTCGATACGCGCGCCGGCCACGGATAGACTGTAGTTGATCGAGAAGTAAAGCAGCGCTGCCACCCCGTAAAATAGCAGCGGTTGCCGTGTGCGGGCTGCAATTTGTTCGGTCGAATAAAGCAAGTCGACGATGCTGACCAGCGCCAGCAGGGAAGATGCCTTTACCAGTTCGACTGCCGTGTTGGTCCAGGGCGGTATGGCGCGGGTCAAGGCCTGGGGGAAAATCACGTAGCGCAAGCGTTCATAAAATGTCAACCCGATGGATTTGGCGGCCTTTGTTTGGCCGTCGGGAATCGAGTCGACGGCCCCGCGCACCACCTCGGAAACGTGCGCCGTGCCAAAAACGGCCAGCGCCAGCGCGGCGGCGACAAAGCCGCTTATCTGTAGGCCGAGGGCCGGCAAGCCATAGAAAAAGCTGAAAATCAAAACCAGTAGCGGGATTCCACGGATAGTATCAACGTAGACCCGCATCAACAGGCGCAACGGCAAAGGCCCATACAGCAGGGCGAGCCCGCCGAACAGTCCCCCCAATGTTCCGGCACCGATCACCAGGACGGATGCCCCGATTGTCACCGTCAATCCGCGCCACACCAAATTGGCATTGTTTAATAATAGATCCAGCATTTAATTTATTCCTCTTATCGCACCATGGCATATTTTTTTTCTAAAAGGCGAAGTAAACCCGCCAGCACATAGCACGTAATGAGGTACATGACCGCCACAGTCGTGTATACCTCCAAAATGCGCCAGGTATTCGTATTGATCACCATGGCACCGTAGGTCAGTTCGGGAACTGAAATCGCCGCCGCCAGTGATGTGTCCTTGAACAGCGAAATAAAGTTGTTGCTCAACGAGGGCAGTACGATGCGGAAAGTGATCGGCAGGGTGACGAATTGCATCGTCTTGCGGGGGGTTAATCCAATGGCTTTGCCGGCCTCCGTCAATCCCTCCGGCACCGACTTGATACCGGCCCGGAAAACCTCGGAAAGATAGGCGCCGGAGTATACTGAAAGCGCCAGCACAAAGGACCAGACATTGTTCAACAGGTGAAATCCCATCAGCCCCAGACCGTAGAACACAAAGTAGATGATCAACAGCAGGGGGATATTCCTTACGAACTCCGTATAAGCTGTCGCTGCCGTCCGGATCGGTCGACCGCCATACACCCGGGCAAAGGCAGCCAGCAGGCCGATGGCACAGCCAATGGCCAGCGAAAGCAAGGCCAGTCCCAGTCCCAGCAGAATCCCCTGCCAAAGTAAATCATAGCTCTGGAACACCGGCCGCCAATTCAAATGGTACATGAACGCTGCCTCCAACAATTAAGTATACAGGCTGAGCCGAGAGTGCCCGGCCTCGGGCGGCTCCTTATGAGGGTATTGAATTAAGCCTCAAAAATATTCCAGCACCGCGGCAATTTAATATCAACAGGGACATTAATCTACAAGCTCGTCCATAGAACCCGGCTTCCCGGATACTAGTAAACTGGTGCCCGTTTCAGGGCACCCGGTTTTTCCAGACAATTGTTCTACTTGTATTCAACCGGGAACCCGGTTTGGGGATTGGGGAGCTGTTCGCCGAAGTATTTCTTGAAGGCCGTGGAATACTCGACGAATTCAACCCCGGTCATGGCTTCATGCAAAATGGTGTTGACGTAATTCAGCCAGATAGGATCTCCCGGCTTTACCGCGGCGGCATAAGTCTGGGGCCACCAGCCCGTATCACCGACTTTGTATTTGCTGGGGTCCTGAGCGACCATCCAGCGCACTGTGGAGTCATCGATGGCGGCCGCATCCACCCGGCCGGAATCCAGTGCCAGCATCACGTTGGCCTGGGTGTCCAGCTGCAGGACTTTGGCCTTGGGGATCCCGTCATGAACCAGATCTTCGGCAAATACATTCTGCAGCACGGAGATGGTCACCTTTTTGCCGGTGGCGGCCAGATCCCCGGCGCCCTTGTAGGGGCTATCTTTCATCAACAGGGTATTGACGCCTTCGCGATAGTACGGAATAGAAAACTCGGCCAGCTGGGCCCGCTGGGCGTTGACCGTCATAGACTGAATCACGACATCGACCTTGTTGGCCTGCAGGTTGGGTACCCGGGCGTCGGGTTTCTGGCGGTTGAATTCGATGGCCTTGGAGTCATTGAACAGCCCTTTAGCCAAAAGCCGGGCCATCGTTACATCAAACCCCTGGAGTTCGCCCTCTTCGTCTTCGAAATGCCAGGGCGGATTACCGCTGCCGGTACCGACAATGATTTTGCCGCGGTCCAGCACTTTGTAAAGCAGACTTTCCGGACGTTTGGCGGCTGAAGCGGCTTTGGGCTTCAGGCTCAGATACCCGAGGACTGCAGCGCCGACCCCCAATGCCATCCCAAAAAGATTTCGTCTTGATAACATTTTGCGCTCCTCCTTTCTTTTGATTAGATGGTTGAATCAACCGCACGGCGGGCTAACCATTCTGCCTGAATTGAATAGTCTTTTTTTCACCTCCATTCCCCGGTTAAAACGATCGCGGTAAATTCTGAACAAAAAGCAATCTAGAACAATCCGGTGAAATCAAGAAGACTAATGATGATAAGTTTATAAGTAAAAGAATAGGCTTTCAGTGAAAGCCGATAGTAGGTAAATAACGTTCGGGTGTCAAGGAGAAAGTCATTAGCCGGTGTTGCGGATCGGAGGTGCGGTCGGCAGGCCATCAAGATATTCTCTCTACTTAAAGTCTCGGTGGCAGCTAATCCATCGTGTTCTCAGATCCCGCAGTTCATGCTCGATGTCATCGAGCTGCTGTTTTTCCACGGCCCGTTTCAGGTTTTCCAGATGATCCATAAACTCGTCCATGACGTCCTGCCATGCCGGTTCCGCAAATTCAGCCATACGTTCCGAATCCGTTGCGAAAGCGGTTAAGGTTTCTTCATGCGGCAGGTTGCCGTTCTGGACGTCATTTTGCAGCACTTTGAATTCTTTAGCCAGACGCATTTTGATGGTTTTAAAAGACTCCTGCAAGCGGGTGACTTCTATTCTCGCGGAAGGGTCATAATCTGCCAGAGTCGACCAGCGCCATTTGAGCTTGGTTTCAATGCGGCATTTTTTTCTTTGTGCTTGATCCTGGCTTCGAAGGTTTGCGGCACGGACCACTGCCTGCCCTCGGTGTCATCGGTGCCGCTTCGGAGTTGCCGGGCTATATTCTCCAGGTAATCGGCCAGTTCCATCCGGATAAACTCTTTTTTGATGTTGCTTTTCATGGATAGTTTCCAAATACCTGCTGCGCTATCGGAGGTCTATTTGAATCTTAGAAATTGTTTTTTGCGTCAGCCCAAAGATAAGGCATTGCTTTTTCGGTGCGTAGCAAGGAAAATTGCGAATTGTGTATCAGCTTCAGCCGCAGCCCTACATATTGAGGCGTCAAATAAACGGCACCAATGCCCAACGAGTCAACGTAAGTGGACTTTGTTATCAATATCGGTTTTCTGAGCTGGAGTTGAGTATTTAGCCAATTTCGGGCGTAGCTCACCGCTTTGCCCGAAGCTGGATTTTTTTAGAGGTGGGTTTCAATCTGATAATCAACATCGATCAGGTAATCATCCGCACTGGGCGCTGAAGACTCATCATAGAGGATTATGGTGTCAGCCGGCGGGCCGTTCGCTCGCGCCGGCGGTTTTCGTTTGACATGCCATAAGTCTAAGTGTTGGAGAATCTTTTTGATGATTTGTTGATCCTCGATGAATGAAATTATTTTCATAGATCCAAAACACTTAGAACACATCAATGGATTAACGTTGTAAATTTCTTGTATTAACCGAGCCCAATTTTTGCGGAATTCTTTGGATGAAACCTCAGATTCAATCAACGCCGGTACGTCATCATCGGTTCCCGCTTTTTTTCGTAATCCACGCGACTTATTTGAATAAAATCCAAAATACCGGTCAGACTGCATATCTGAGGGAAGTTCATTGCGAAACCGTCATCATTACTCATCCTTGCCATCCACTAAATGATCGGTCTTTAGCCGTCCTACACTTTCGGTCAAGATCACAACCTCCTTATGTTTTAGTTTTATATAAGCCCTCCACCTTTGGTGGAGGACCCGTATAGGTTCTACCGATCCGGTGAGAACTAATATAGGTAATTCCTCAGGAAAGCCCCGAGAGGCAGACAGGAGGAATTACCTATGCACGATTGGTCGAGTTTATCGCATGTCCGTTGGGATTGCAAATACCACGTGGTATTTGTGCCCAAGTTTCGGCAGAAAAAGCTGTACGGTAAATTTCGAGCTCGAGTTGGAGAGATCCTGCGTGATTTATGCCGGCAGCGAGGAGTGGAATTGATCGAGGGACATTTGATGTCGGACCACATCTACATGTGTTTAGGCGTACCGCCCAAGTATAGCATCGCATTTGTAATCGGGTTTTTGAAAGGCAAAAGTGCGGTGCTGATCCATCGAAAGATATTGGGCCAGAAGCGAGTATCGGGCCTGCACTTTTGGGCCAGAGGGTACTGTGTCAGCACGGTTGGATTGGACGAGGAAACCATACGCAATTACATTCGAAAGCAAGAAAAGATTGAACAGCAACAAATGGAGTTAGAATTTAATGACGAGTAAATAGCCCCAACGGGGCTTTCCTGACGTCATAGCCCCCCTCAGGGGGCCCTCCTGAGGCCTCCTGCTCCGCGGGAGGAGCAATCACTCGAACTGCCAAACGGTTGCGGACAAGCCGTACCTATTTCTTGGACGGATCGTGCCATTCCCAGTGTTCATAATCAATGCCAGGTTGAAGGATTGCGCTTGTCGCCGGTTGCACTTTTAGAGGCCGCGGAATGGTTACCAAAACAAAATTCACGGCTATAGGTATAAGATATATTATTGACATACCTAATTATCTAATGTATCCTTTTATCAAAAATGTGGGCCGAAAGGCGAAAGGATGGATTATGGATGACTTTACAAAGTATTTACATTATCAAAAGGAGATTACCGCGCATAAACTGAAAACCATCAATCGATATCTGAAAGAAGCCATTGGGCCACCGAAAAAACGTACATCACAAATAAATATTATAGAAAAAGTACTTCATATTGCGGGAAGACCTCTGCATGTTACCGAGATTATTGAAATTGCCAATCGAGATTTCCAGGTCCAATTGGAACGGGATTCGATCGTATCGATCATCGTGAAAAAAATAAAAGCCGGCCAACGATTTGTCAGAACGGCTCCCAATACCTTTGCGCTAAAGCCATAGAGATCATGTGCGCCGCATCGATGAAAACAAACCTAAATGTGATCAGCTTCGCCCAATGATGATGGATACCTTGGATCAAAAGCGTCAAGTAGCGATAGCCGAAATTTTGTGTGATATGCTTTTATGACTGATAAATGATTTCAAAGTCGGTCAGGATGGCCAGCATGAACAAAATCAGAGAAAGCCATTAAAAGCGCAAGACCTGCATTTATATCCGCCAGTCCTCGTTAGCACAGGTTCAGCATCATCAGGAGAGCACGAGACGACAGTACCGGCTTTATGAACGAGCTTTGCGTTTGGGCTGGCCCAAGCAGCGCATTGAGATTATCGATGAAGACCAGGGAAAATCCGGCGCCAGTGCCCAGCTGCGTTCAGGATTTACTCGGTTGGTCTCCGAGGTCGCGCTGGAGCGGTTAGCGGCGTTTTTGAATTAGAAGTCAGCCGCTTGGCGCGGTCATGTTCCGACTGGTACCAGTTGTTGGAAGTCGCCGCTTTATCAGGTGCACTGATTGTTGACGAGTAAGGTGTCTGCGATCCAAATCATTATAATGACCGTTTACTGCTGAGTTTAAAAGGCACCTTGAGTGAAGCGGAATTACACTTTTTAAAACAAAGGATGATCGGTTGCCGCCGGACAAAAGCTAGGCGGGGTGAATTTCGCATCCACCTGCCGGGTGGATATGTCTGGGATGAATGTGAAGGGATTTTAATGGATCCCGATGAGCGGGCCAGGGATGCAGTCAATTTCTTTTTCAGTTGCTTTGAGCGTATCGGCACGGCGCGAGGAACGGTAAGCTATTTTGAAGAGCATCATTTGAGATTTCCTCGGCGAGATGGATGGGGAAGTATCAAAACGGTGCTGAATTGGTCTTGCTTGAGTCCGTTGCGAGCCGTTGAAATTTTAAGAAATCCGATATATCCTGGTGTCTTTCATAAGATCGCAATAATCCAAAAGCGGAAGATGCTGAAGATGTATGTTTGGGAGGGCGGATTTGGATACCGAATTCTCATGCGGGTTATATTTCGCTAGAGGGATACAACCGAAATCTTTCGCGGTTGGAAGCTAACCGGAGTTATGTACTAGGAATGCTGATAAAAGGTATTGATAGGGAAGGGCGAAGTCTTCTGCAGGGTATCGTAATATGCGGGCTTTGTGGCCGGCGTATGGGGGTTTTATACGCAAGGGATGGCAGTTCAATTTATATCTGCAGGGGTACTTCCAACGTCGGCAAGTCTTGTCAGCATATAAACGGGCGCCATGTCGATCGTCTGGTTAAGGCATCAGTTTTGGATAGTCTCACTCAGGAGCAATTTGATCTTGCCCGTGTCGCCATGGACAAGCTAAAAGAGCGGCATCTGGAGATTGAAAGACAATGGGAGAAAAGACTTGAAGCTGCAAAATACGAAGCAGAAAAAGCTGCCCGTCGCTATTATCAAGTGGAGCCTGAGAACAGACTTGTGGCTCGAACTCTTGAAAAAGAGTGGAACGATAAGCTAGAGGAAATGGAGCATTTAAGGTCTGAATATGATGAAATCCGCAGATCTCCGCCATTTACAATAAGCCAGAAGCAGTGGCACCAGGTTGAGGCATTAGCTGAGGATATTCCCCGGCTATGGGAATCGAAAACAACAACGAATAATCAACGCAAGAAATTGTTACGGCTTTTAATTGAAGATGTGACCTTGCGCAATCAGGATGATCCCTGATGTGTCTCGGTGAAGATTCATTGGAAGAGCGGACTGGTGGATGAACGCCAAGCCGAACGTGTAAAACCTTTTCCCCTCACCACTGATCCGGATGTTGTCGATCGTATTGAGCAGCTTTATTTAACACTACAGCGAAACTTCGGCCTTAAGTTTTTGAGCGAGTCGGACCTTTTTCTTACGATGCGATTTGTAAGCCGTTAGATTGCGCTGTAAATGGTACTCAACGATTTCCATCATCCCGTTTAAG
>Ga0209454_1000081_pt1 | contig 65657 bp, 38 predicted proteins | sample WorMetHERISLAND1_2_FD_187400 | JGI IMG/M metagenome (GOLD analysis project Ga0209454, IMG submission 187400) | Marine gutless worms symbiont microbial communities from Max Planck institute for Marine Microbiology, Germany - Olavius geniculatus... | ecosystem: Host-associated > Annelida >... | reverse complement strand
TTTTAATAACAAATATTACAAATAATATCAATATGATAATCGTTTTTTAGCAACTATTTTGATAGAAAACGACCTATAGTTCGTTGCCATGAGCAACGCTGATGGACGGGGTTATTGGACAGCCTGTTTATCCCCGCCCGGAGCAGTAATCGCGCTGGTTTGCTGGCGGGGATGAACCCCGCCACTACGAATAAAGGATAGTCGTCCAACCGAAATTTGACCAAAAAATATTCGCAATTATTTCCGGGACAGGATACTAGAAGTGGTTTCAAAATCTCGATTAATTCGAGCTGCTCTTAAAGTCAGCTGCCATTCTTCTCGATTTGTTTCCCAATAGTTTAAAATTCGCCAACCGTTCCGGTCTTAAATTATACTCCAGATATCAGGCGGCATCAAATAATTCACAACCACCGACTGCTCTCCATTGGAAACAACCTATTGACAACCATGCCCGCGTCCATTATCTGGATGACCAAAGGTCGTGTTTAATTAACATCTGGAACGGACGCCAATTTACACGAATTTTGGCCCCTGGGAGGGCGAGCCACTATGAAGGCCATGGTATTACAGCAGATAGGCAGTTTTTCGACGAACAATAGGCCGCTGAAATTGATGCGGGTTCCCAAACCGGAACCCGGAGCCGGCGAAATACTGATTCGAGTCTCGAGCTGCGGGGTTTGCCACACGGAGTTGGATGAAATCGAGGGCCGCAGCCCGCCGTCGCAGCTGCCGATGATATTGGGACACCAGATCGTCGGGCGGGTGGTTGGAAAAGGTCTCCGCGCAGAACGGTTCAAAATCGACGACCGGGTCGGGGTGGCCTGGATCAATTCAGCCTGCGGGGTTTGTTTGCAGTGCACCGGCGATGCCGAAAATTTGTGCGACCAATTCCGGGCGACCGGCCGCGATGCCCAGGGCGGCTATGCCGAATACACCACCGTGCCGCAGGATTTTGCCTATGGGATTCCGCCGCGCTTCACCGATTCCCAGGCAGCCCCGCTGTTGTGTGCCGGTGCCATTGGCTATCGATCGCTTCATCTTAGCGGAATCAAAGACGGCCAGATTCTGGGACTGACCGGTTTTGGCGCCTCGGCCCACCTGGTGCTGAAGATGGTCCGACACAAATTTCCAGATGGTAAAACCTTTGTCTTTGCCCGCAGCCCAAAAGAACGGGAGTTTGCCCGCGAACTGGGCGCGCACTGGGCCGGGGACACGGATTCGATCCCACCGGAAAAAATAGACTGCATCATCGACACCACCCCGGCCTGGAAATCGATTGTCGCCGCTTTGGCGAATTTAAAAAGCGGCGGCCGGCTGGTTATCAATGCCATTCGTAAGGAAGACAGCGACAAAAGCGCCCTGTTGAAGATCGATTATCCGCGTCATTTGTGGATGGAAAAAGAGATCAAAAGTGTGGCCAACGTGGCCCGCCGCGATGTGCGCGAATTCCTGGCCCTGGCCGCGGAGATACCCATCATACCGGAAATCCAGGAATTTGCGCTGGAAGAGGCCAATCAGGCCCTGGCAGAGCTGAAAAACCGCAAAATCCGGGGGGCCAAAGTATTGAAGATTGGCGATTGAAGATTGATGATTTTAGGAATTCTACTACTGGATGCATCCCGAACTATGGCAAGAAGTATTTGGCCGTGATACTATTATAGACTATCTTTGGGATACATTGCGCGATAGCATAATTACTTGATAGATACCAGGGACAACTACAAATGCCCCCTGCTTCAGCACCCGGCGCTACCATATTCGATATCCAGCGGTTTTCGCTGCATGACGGCCCGGGCATCCGCACAACGATTTTCTTTAAAGGCTGCCCGTTGGCCTGCGCCTGGTGCCAGAACCCGGAATCCCGCAAACCTGCGCCCGAGCTGATATTTTATAAAAACACCTGCATCGGCTGCTTGCAATGCCGGCAGGTCTGCCCGGATGACGCCGTCCTGGATCATCCCCGCCATCGAATCGTTTTTCCCAAATGCAGTCTCTGCGGAAAATGCGTCAGCGCATGCGACACGGACAGCCTGCGGATGGTGGGAAAACAGTGGCGCGCAGACGAGCTTCTGGCCGAGATTATAAAAGATAAAGACTACTTCGAGGAGTCCGGCGGTGGGATAACGCTTTCCGGGGGTGAGCCGCTGGTGCAGTCCGCTTTTCTGAAAACCTTTCTTCCCCTGTTAAAAGAAAAGGCAATCCATGTCAATCTGGAGACCTGCGGAATGGCCTCATGGAATCGCATAGAAGAAGCCATCCCATTTCTCGATCTCATATTTTATGATCTGAAGCATATGGATTCAGAAAATCACAAAAAGCATACCGGCTGTCAAAACGATATAATCCTGGACAATTTTTCTCGGCTGGCCAAACGATTCAGCAACCTGCAGGCCAGGATGCCGGTTATCCCGGGTATTAACGATACGCCCGCAAACATTCGGTCATTGGCAGCTTTTTTAAAGCAAAACAATCATAACAGCATCCATTTGCTGGCCTACCATAACATGGGAGAGGCCAAGCTGGAACGCATAGACACCCGGCAGAAGCCCATGAATCTCAACACCATGAACGCCGCTGATCTCAAGTATGCAAAAGAACTGTTTGAAAAGGAGAAAATTCATGTCGCTATTTACGACTGACAAAGCGGTTCCAAGGGCCGGAGAAAAACGTCTGCAAAGCCGTGTCGAGCGGCTCAGAGATGCGGTTCAGAGTGCCCGCCCCGGCATCTGTACGGACCGGGCCCTGCTCTGGACCGACTACTGCAAAAATCCGCGCAACCGCAAAAAACCGGCCGCTATCCAAATGGCAGAGGCGCTGCGGGAAGTGCTGCTGAAAAAAAAGATCACCATCTACCCGGACGAGTTGATTGTCGGAAACTACACTTCCAGGAGGGTGGGCGGTTCCCTCTTCCCGGAACTTCACGGCGTTCCGGTCATGATGGATATTTTCAAATTTTCGAAAAGAAAGACCAATCCCCTGCAGATTTCAGGTCAGGAGATATGGCGCCTTCTAAAAATCGTTCCTTTCTGGCTGTTCAGATTTATGGCGATCAAAGCCTACCGATCCCTTGTCAAAACGATTCGGCTCCTGCTTCATCAGCTCAAAGGATACTTCTACATTATCAACGAGTCCGGCGGAATATCTCACATTGCCCCGGATTATGAAAAATTGATCAACATGGGGACAGATGGAATCATCTCCGAAGCCAACGAATACCAGCAAGAAACCAGGCCGGGGTCCGAAAAATGGGCGTTCTATGAGGGGGTAAAAATTGTCTGTGACGCCCTTGCTCGATTTGGCCGGCGGTATGCAGAACGTGCTGACAAAATGGCTGCAAGCGAGCCTGAAACGCTTCGTAAAGAGGAGCTGCAGGAAATCGCCGCGGTATGCCGCGATGTGCCTCGCAAAGGCGCCTCCTCATTTCGCGAAGCGCTTCAGTCCCTTTTCTTTGCCCAGATCGCCATCAATCTGGAAAGTCTGGACAACGCCGTTTGCCCCGGACGCATGGACCAGTATCTGTATCCCTTCTACAAAAAGGATGTGAAATACAATGTCCATACCCGCCAAGAAGCAAAAGCGCTTGTAGCAGCATTTTCGATTAAAATGTCTGAAATCATCCCTGTTTTTTCGGAATACCTCACCGGGATTCACGGCGGCATGTTTAACGGGCAGGTGGTGACGGTGGGCGGTTTGGGACGGGATGGCAAAGATGCCACCAATGACTTGAGCTATATTTTTCTGGAAGTCATGATCAAACTGCGCATGCGTCAGCCCAATTATCATGCCCGCATTTCAGAGAATTCCCCGCAGGAATATCTAACCCGGATCAACGCCATGCTGGCGGCCGGCAGCAACTCACCGGCCCTGTATAATGACGCTGTCATCGTCGATACGATGTGCAAACATGGATACGATGCCGAAGACGCCCGGGATTACACCGGCGTCGGATGTGTCGAACCGGTATCACAGGGCAAAAGCTTCTCATCCACCGATGCCGCCATCGTGAATGTCCCTATTTTGCTCGAATTGGCTCTGAATCGGGGAAAACGGTTTGGAAGCAGGCTGCGGTCCGGGGCAGAAACAATGCCGGTCGACGCCATGCAATCCATGGAGGATGTCAAGACTGCTTTCGAAAAACAGCTTGCCTTCCAGCTGTCGAAGCTGATCGAAGATCTCCAGGCGATTGAATCGGCCAACAGAAAGTATCATCCCACCCCACTGACCAGCAGTCTTCTGGAGGGATGCATCGAGACGGGCAGCTGCTCCACGGCGGGCGGTGCGCGCTACAACTTTTCCGGCATTCAATGCGTGGCACCTGCCGATACCGGGGATTCCCTTTATGCCATCGAACAGGCCGTGTTTGTCGACCAAAAAATTTCGCTCCCTGATCTGGCGGCGCAATTGAAGCAAAACCTTGCGGACGCCAACCTCAGAGCCTATTTAAAGGGCCTGGCAAAATTCGGCAACGATATTGTGGATGTAGATAGATGGGTGGTTTACGTGGTGAACCGGTTCACCGAGGAGCTTGCAAATTACACGAACACGCGGGGCGGCAAATATGTTACCGGCCTATATTCGGTTACGATTCATGAATATTACGGGCGGATTACCGGCGCCCTTCCCAATGGCAGAAGGAAAGGGGAAAGCTTTTCATCCGGTATTTCACCGGCAAACGGGATGGACCGACTCGGGCCCACCGCCCTGATCAATTCCGTGAATCGGATCGACTTTACCAAAATCGCCAATGGTATCAATTTCAATTTGAAATTCGACCGCCAGACGCTGCGGGGAAAAACCGGACAGGCAGCCTTGGCCACGCTTCTGAAAACCCATTTTAAAAAAGGGGGCATGCAGGCACAGGTAAACGTTCTGGATCCTGTTGTCCTGATCGAGGCCAGAGACAACCCGGAACGCCATCCCCATCTGCTGGTGCGGGTTTCGGGATATTCCGCCTATTTTAATGACCTGTCGCCCGAAATGAAGGAAGAAATCATTCAAAGAAGCAATATCATGAATTGATCGAACGTTTTATAATCTTCACTTTGAGTCCCGATATAGAACCGCTATTCGCATAGAGCCTTAACTGGCCGGCATTACGCCTGGCCCACCCCCTCAAACCTGAAACCCTTCACAGGACACCCCCTTCAAACCTGCTTCGAAATTTCCAGCCGAAGCCGTACCGCAGAAACATACCACAATCAGTTGATGTATTCACTCTCATCTAAAACTGTCTGAATATTGACAACAAAACCGGTAGTGTTTAACTAAATAGTTATTGATCCATCTCAGTTGCAACTAAATCTTCTAGGCTATAACTGATCCCGATATACAGCTCACCATTCTCGACCCGTGCGTGTTGACAACCTAGTTCTTCTCTTATGGCAACGCACCGGACCGGCATTTCAACCTAGACATCAAGATTTACGTTCGCACGCACAACGGCGCCTTCTTTGCATCCTTGGCCACCAAAAAACAAACGAGGGCTACAGCGGCACTCGGCTGATCCCCCAAACACTGCAGCGCCGTCTGAGCGCTTGTTTTCCAACCGATAGCAGACAATGGCAATGGATGGGGGGAATTTTTCCTTTGCTTGCGGCCGGGTTCCTGCCACGTCAATCACAAGGAGGAATAAATGCAAGAGGTCTTATCGATAACCTGCGGGGCCTGCGGGGCGACAGTTGCGGAGGGAAACTTCTGCGCCAACTGCGGCGCCCCGCTGAAGGCTTCCCAGCCCTCAGTTCCAAGTGCCGAACAGCGCCATCTGACGGTTCTCTTTTGCGATCTGGTCGGCTCCGTCGCGCTTACCGAAAGATTAGGGCCCGAGACATATCACGAGGTGGTGCGTGAATTTCAGGCGATTTGCACCACAGCTGTCGATGCCTTCGACGGTCATGTGGCCCAGTACCTGGGAGACGGAGTGCTGGTTTACTTCGGCTACCCGATTGCTCACGAGGACGATGCGCGGCGCTCAGTGCTTGCCGGTCTCTCGATTCTCGATGCCGTCGCAGACAGGAACGCGGAGGCCGCGTCCGATGCCCGCACGCAGATCGCGGTGCGAATCGGCATCCATACCGGTTATGCAATTGCCGGCGAAGTCGGTTCCGGCAGCACCCGCGAGGATCTGGCGCTGGGCCAGGCTCCCAACATCGCGGCCCGTCTGCAGTCTTTGGCGGCGCCGGGCACGGCGGTCATTTCTGACACGGTTCTGCGCCTGGTGGAAGGTTTCTTCAACGTCGACGAACTCGGCCCCCAGCGCCTCAAAGGCCTTAAAGAGGAGGTGCTCGCCTATCGCGTGGCAGGTCCAACCACTCACACCCGCTTCGAGGCCGTCATCGCCCGTGGTTTGACTCCCTTTGTCGGGCGGGAAGAAGAGAAGGAGGTTCTCGAGACGATGTGGCGCTCCGCACAAGATGGCGAATCGACCTGGGTGCTGCTACGAGGCGAAGCCGGAATCGGCAAATCGCGACTCATCCGCTACATAACCGAAGCGGCCGGGGACAAAGGCAACGTCACCCAATTTGACTGTTCACCCTACCATGCCAACTCGGTGCTCTACCCGATTCTCGAGCTGCTGCGACGTGTCGCCCTCGGAAGCGGCAGCAGCGAAGACGTCCCCAACGGCGCCCTGGAGCGCCTTGAATCCTTCCTCCGCGAGAGACAACTCGACCTGGAAGTAAGCGTTCCTTTGATCGCCTCGCTTCTGGATCTGCCCTATGAGCATCGCTACGCACCGCCGCAGATGAGCGCTGAGCGCAAACGGGAGGAAACCCTCGGTCTTTTGGTCCGGCTCCTCGAACGGGCGCGCAAGCCGCAGCTGATCATATTCGAAGACCTGCAGTGGGCGGACGCGACAACGCTCGAGTACGTGCGCCGCTTGATCGAAGATACCCAACAACCTTCGGTGATGATGCTGATGACCGGCCGCCCGGAGTTCAATCCGGTCTGGGAGCGGTCCGTTCGGACGCTGGAGCTGTCCAGATTCGACGGCACGGAGATCAAAAAGCTGATCGCACGGGTCGCCAAAGACTGGTTTTTGCCCAGAGAGGCCAGCGACCTCATTGGGGCCGCTGCCGACGGCGTGCCGCTCTACGTCGAAGAGCTGACCAAGGCTGTGCTCGAATCAGGCGCGCTGGTTGACAGGGGCGACAAGTTCGAGCTTGCCGGCAGCCTGCCGCCGCATCTGGTGCCGGAGAGCCTGCATGACTCGCTGGTGGCGCGCCTGGATCGGCTGGGACCCGCAAAGGAGATCGCCCAGCACGCGTCCGTCATCGGGCGGCGTTTCCAGTATTCACTTCTGGCCCGCGTCGTAAATCTGAAGGAAAAGGACCTGCACCGCGGTCTCGAACAACTGATCAGAGCGGGCCTCGTTTTCTCCCGCGGGGCGCCGCCCAACTCGCGCTATCTCTTCAACCATGCCCTTGTGCAGGTTGCCGCCTACGAGTCGCTTCTCAAGCGCGCCCGCCGGGACCTTCACGGTCAGATCGTCGAGGTCCTCGAGCAGGAGGTCGCCGAGGTGATCGAAACTCAGCCTGAACTGGTGGCGTTCCACGCGGCCAGCGCCGGCATGTATGCGTCGGCTGCCTGCTATTGGACCACGGCAGGCAAACTGGCCTTTGCACGCTCGGCCAACATCGAAGCCGCGGGCCATCTGAAAGCAAGCCTGGATCTGCTCATTCACATTGAAGATGAAAACACCCGCCAGCGCTTCGAGCTGGATATCCTGAGTGTACTGGGACCGGCCCTGATCGCAACAACCGGGTTTGCCTCCGAAGAGGTGGGCGCGGTGTACGAACGCGCGCGCGTTCTGTGCGATGCACTGCCGGGAAATCCGCAAACCTTTCCTGCACTCTGGGGCTCATGGGTCTTTTTCCTGGTTCGTGGCGAGCTGTCACGCTCGCGCCGGTTCGCGCAGGAGATGCTCGAACAGGGCACCGCTTTGGGAGACTCGAGCCTTCTCATCGAGGCAAACTGGACCCTTGGAAACTGTCTTTTCTGGTAGGGGGATACAACGGCCGCACGCCGTCATCTCGAAGCGGCCATTGCGCTGTACGAGCCTGAAAAGCACAGTTCCCATGCCTTGATCTTCGGTCAGGACCCTGCGGTCTGTGCCTACTGTTACAAAATCTATGTCGATTTTTTCCAGGGCCGTTTTAAAGATGCGGAGGAGGCCGTGGCCCGGGCTGCCGCCGTCTCTGAGGCGCTCGAACATCCCTATACCACCAGCTGGTCACTGGCCTTTCGCTTCGTTCACCACTATCTGCGCCATGAGCCTGAAGCGGCTTTCGCCGCTGCCGGCGCTGTGGTCCGGCACTGCAACGAACAGCAGGTGGCCTTCTGGCTTCAAGCCGCCATCATTGTACGCGGCTGGGGGCGCGCGTCCATGGGCGATTTGGAGGCGGGCATCGCCGAAATGCGGGAAGGCATCGCTGCCTATACCGGCATCGGCTGCGGGGTTGTCGTTCCCGTCTGGTACACTCTGCTCGGCGAGACGCTTCTTGACGCCGGCCGCGTTGACGAAGCAGCCCGGGCGATAGAAGAAGGCTTCCGCTATGCCGACAGAAACGGCGAGCGTATCTCTGAAATCGAGCTGTGGCGGCTGCGGGGCAAACTGCGGGAGTCCGAGTCCCAGCGCGAGGCCGGTCCGGCGCGCGACTGCTATCGGCAGGCCCTCGCAATCGCCGACGGATGCGAAGCCCCGGGTGCCGCCCCGCGGGTGGCGACGGACCTTCACCGGATGCTCGTCCAGCGCAAGCCCGGTTTGCTCGGTGAAAGCCGATTGGGGGCCCTCGTCGACGGGTTCCCCGTGGACCTCGATGTACCCGACCTGGTCAAAGCGCGGCAGGTGCTGCAGGGCTCGACCTATTAGGCAATATCCGGTTCCAGCTTTCGGCTCGCGGGCCTACCGCCCGGAGGGAGGATACATCTTCGCAAAGCAACACCGCGGCAGGCCTCGGCTTTGGTTCACCCCCGCTTCCAGCACGTATGGCTTACAGGCCGGAGGGCAGAGTCTGCAGCTCGGAGAGCGGGGTGATGAAGGTAGCAACTTTTGCCAACAGTGTTCAAGTGTTGGGTATCAGCGCCTGAAGTCGATCCGCTTGATCGGAGTCGTTCATAAATTGCCTTTGCATTCACCACTGATGGCCTTCTGCCTCAATCCAATCAGGATCCAGGACTCAATTTTCGTTTTTCCTGAAACCTGATCCGCCTTCGGCGGAACACCTGAAACCATAAAGGACTTAGATATAAAGCATAGCCGATTATCTCTGACCTCGCCCAAAAACCAAGTTTTCTGCGACAAAATATATCTTAGAAAAGGAGAAAAGCATGAACCAACCTATCTATATCCAGCGCGGCGGCTCGCAGGTGTTTGCGCCGCCGTTTGTGGCCAAGAGCGTCCAGTTTTACGGCTTTGCGGTCAAAGGCGACCGGGACGCGCTTCAAAAATACGTCTGTGATCGCTACTTGAACGGGCCGGGCGGCACCACCAACTTTGTGCCGGCTTCCTCTCACGTGCTTTTCGTATTCAACCGCCTCGCCAAGCTCTACGCCAAGAACCCGCCCGACGTCGATCTGGGCTGGTATTCAGAGGAAGAAGCAGCCGTCTGGACCCTGGTCCTCGATAAGCAGCGCGAGCTGTTATTCTGGTTCCAGCCTTACATGATCGTCTCCAACTCTCTGGCAATGGCGATGGGGCGCGAAATCTACGGCTTTCCCAAGGCCATCGGCTGGTTCGATGTTCCCGACGGCCCCGACGCCCCGGCGTCGATGAGCGTTGAAACCATGGTTGCCGTAGAACTCGACCCGGCCAGTCAGGGGCAGCGCCGCCGGCTCTTTGCGGCCAGCCGAGCAAAAAGCGAGGGGCAGGCCTTTCAGTCTTCGAAAATCGACAGTCTCGAACACCTGACCGGGGAAATCCGAGCACGTTTGGACCTCGGCACGTTGTTCCATGATCTCGAAATCGCCGAGCATCTTTTCAAAGACCTCATCGAGATGCGCATCCCGATGGTATTTCTAAAGCAGTTCCGTGACGGCACCGACCCCACCCGTGCGTGCTACCAGTGCATTCAGGAGACCCGGACGAAAATGACCCGCTTCAACGACGGTCGCCTCTACTTCCACCCCTACCAGATCGATCTCTCCGACTATCCGAGTCACCCCATTCGGCGAGACATCGGTCTGCCCGCCGGACCGATATCTTCGGTGCTCTCCTACTGGGTCGACTTCGACTTCGAGATCGGCGAAACCACCGTCAGCTACCGGCCGAATCTGCCGGTAAAAAAAGAGAAGCCCAAAAAGGTCGTGATTCTCGGCGGCGGCGTTGCGGCGATGGCCACCGCCTGGCAGCTCACCGAGGCAGCAGACTGGAAGGAGCGCTTCGAAAGTATCACCGTCTACCAGCTGGGCTGGCGGCTGGGCGGCAAAGGCGCCTCGGGACGAGGGGCCGATGGCCGTATCGAAGAGCACGGGCTGCATGTCTGGCTGGGGTTCTACGAGAATTCATTTAAGATCATCCGCAAGGTCTACGAGGAGTTGGGGCGATCTCCCGGGGTACCGCTGGCCACCTGGCAGGATGCTTTCAAACCTCACAGCTACCTCGGCGTAAACCAGCGCTTCGAGGACGACTGGCACCCCTGGATGTTCGATTTTCCCACCAACGACGGCACCCCCGGTGACGGGGGCGAATTTATGACGCCGGCCCAGTATGTCGAGACGTTGCTCGGCTGGATTTCAGAATTCGCCCACAAGCACCGAGATCTCCTTGCCAACGAGCGCAACGAAAAACATGCAGGATTCCTGGGATGGCTCAAAAAGGGGATTCACCACCTCGGGATCGATCTCGACGCGTTGGAGGAAGGTGCGGGCATCACCGCTTTTACCGCCCTCGAAGGTCTCGCCGCTGCCGTGCACGACGAGTCTCAACACGGGCGGCTGATCGAACTACTGGAACGGATCCTCGGTTGGCTGGAAAGCGAGCTCGTCGACCTTGCCGACGCCGAGCTGACCCTGCGCCGCATTCTGATCCTGCTCGACATGGCGGCGACCATCTCTGTCGGTCTGCTGCGCGACGGGGTCGTAACGGGCTCGAAAAAGCTCGACGATCTCGATGACGAGGACTTTTCAAAATGGTTGAAGCGTCATCACGCTTTCGACCTGATCTCGAACCTCGACACCAATCCACTCCTGCGCGGCCTGTATGACTTCGTTTTTGCATTCGAAAATGGTGAGATCGACCGTCCTAATCTTGCCACACCGGTGGCCATACGGTCTATCTTCCGGATGTGTCTGACGTACAAAGGCGCAATTTTCTGGAAGATGCAGGCCGGAATGGGAGACACGATCTTCGGCCCCCTCTACGAAGTACTTCGCCGGCGCGGCGTCGAGTTCCGGTTCTTTCACGACGTAAAGTCCCTGAAGCTCGATAGCGACAAGCAGGCTGTGGGGGCGATCCAGATGGGCCGCCAGGTAACCTTGAAGAGCGGTCCGGGCTCCTACCAACCGCTGGTGGATGTCGAGAATCTGCCGTGCTGGCCGGCCGAGCCGTGCTACGATCAAATCGAGGAGGGCGAGGAACTCAAGCGCCGCAAAATCGATCTGGAGTCGTTCTGGACCCCGTGGCAGGACGTCGCGCAGGTAACGCTCAAAGCGGGAGAAGATTTCGATGTGGTCGTATTCGGTATCTCTCTGGCCTCGATCCCTTATCTCTGCCCCGAGCTCGTTGCAGGTTCCAACGCATGGAAGGAGATGGTCGAGAAGGTCGGAACGGTGCGCACCCTGGCCCTTCAGCTGTGGCCCAAGCTCACGGTCGCGGAGCTCGGCTGGAAAGAGCCCGACAACGACGTCAACGGCGATGACAGCAAGCAGCCCAAGCGTCCGATTTTGGACGCCTGGCAGGAACCGCTCAACACCTGGGCCGACATGACGAACCTGCTGATCCGGGAAACCTGGTCAGGGCCTGACGCGCCCAAGAGCATTGCCTACTTCTGCGGACCGATGGAAGGGGGTATCCCCGAGCGGTCAAATCCCGGGGTGCCCCGGGAAGCGCTTGACAAGGTCGAGCAGACGGCCCGCAATATGCTGCAAAACGAAATTCAATCCCTGTGGCGCAAGGTGCCCCGTTCCGGACTGCCGCCCGGCGATCTTGCCGGCATCTACTATCGCGCCAACATCGACCCGTCTCAGCGCTATGTCATGTCCCTGGCCGGATCCCTGAAGTACCGCCTGCGGGCCGACCAATCCGGCTTTAGCAATCTGGTACTCACGGGAGACTGGATCAAAAATGGATTCAACGCCGGCTGTGTGGAGGCGTCGGTATGGTCCGGCATTCAGGCCGCCAACACGATCCTGGGCCGTCCTTTGGACGAGGGTGTCATCGGGGGCAGTCTATAGACCATGTCGCGGGATTTTTCGCCCCGCCCGTTGCGGGCAGGATTTGAGCGGCCATAAAGGGCAGCGGGATTTCGATTACAATCAACCTGCTGTCTGGCCCAAGGCTTCGAAGGGCAGGAATTTCAAGCTTAAAAAAATTTTGACTTCAACTATTAGGAGAACATTGTGATGAAGCCTCAAAAAATAGGAAGTCCAAATCTTCTCAAATTTGCCATCAGCGTCCTGGGATGCCTTTTAGGGCTTGTTCTATGGTCATCGGTCCGGGCAGAGTTGATTAAGGCACGTCCGTCGCCCCTTCCTATTAATATAGGCCAGGCCGATGAGTTTCATCGCACCCTACTGAGTTATCCGGATTGTGGTCTGCAGCTGCCGTTTGTCGATGTGCTGATCCCATCGGGCAAACTATCCCTTTCTGTTGAACGCACGTATAGAAACAAGGGTGTTTATGTCGGCGTGTTGGGCAAGGGATGGTCATCTAATCTGGATGTAAAACTGATACTAAGTCCTGATAATGAAATGTTGCAAGTTCAAGAGGATGATGGCCGTCTTACGCGTTACACACGTCGAACCAATGGGCAGTATCACGCCATAAAAGGAGCGTTTGACGGGAGTTGGATCGAATCGCGCTCAGGAAATACATTTCAACGCATAGGTACGAATGGATATCGTGAAATATTTGATGCGCTCGGGCGCTTGATTGAACGCAAACTTGAATCGAGCGTTGTTACATATTCATATCAAAATACAGGTTCACCCTATCCCACGCAAATAGCCAATGAAACCGGTCAATATCTTCAGCTGGATTTTCAAGATGGCCGGCTGATGAGCGTCAGCGACCCCCTGGGGCGCAAGGTGGCGTATACCTATCAGGGAGACCGGCTGGTCAAGGTTCAGGATTCGATCGGACGGGAAACTTTTTTCCACTACGATCGCGGCTGGCTCTCACGTTTGGTACTGCCTAATCGGAGTGGCATTACGATTCATTACTTTCAAGACGGCAGTCTGCAAAAGATATCCGGTCCGGGTGCGCAGCAAACCCATTTTGAAAAATCCATTCATGGTACCACGGGCCAATTTCGATTGACCATGACCTCGGGTAATGGAAGCGTAGAGACCCTGGATATTGTTCCGACGGGATTAACCGAATCCACTATTCCGGACCTGGATGCCGGCCGGTTGGCGGATCAGGGTCGTGGGGGTATTGCGATGACACGCACCCGCTACGATGGCTCCGAGGTCAAGTCCATGGTCATGAAGAACATGGTGGCCATCCATGACTCGCGCTATCAGGCGGCACCGGTATACATTAAAGGCGGTGATGCTGTTGAGTCGGCCTCGACGCCGGAAGATCAGGATCGGCCTTTGACATCACGTGATTGGCGGGCTGAAGCCTTTCCGACCATGTTCGCTGAACGAGAATCATGGATTCAATACGACGCGGTCAACCGGCCGGTCCGATTTGAAGTACAGGGTGAAGTGGAGACATGGACGTGGGATGATGCCGACCGGCTCGTTGCATGGCAACTCGCCGGCGGTGACGTGACGCGCTATCGCTATAATGGGCATAATCAGCTGCTGCAAACCTGGCTGGGCGCTAACGAACAGGTCGCCTTTGAATACGATGATGCCGGCCGTTTGATCATGGCCCGAAGCGCTGCCGGGCAGTCTTGGCAATTAGCATACAACCATGTGGGACAGCTGGTTGGAATGAAAGATGAAACCAGTGGTGAATTGTTGCGCTATCGTTATGACCGCAACGGCCGCTTAATCGGCGTGGGGGCGTCCGGACAAAAAGAAGTTCGCTTTGAATATGACGAGCATGGCCGCGAAAAGAAGGCAACCGGTGGTTATGGCTGGGTACGTGAAAAGCAATTTGATGAAGCCGGGCGACAGGTCTCCGTTGCAAACGAATACGGTGAAAAAGTTGAATTCAAGTGGGGTGAGGGCGATGAGCTCAAATGGACCACATTACCGGATGGAAGCCGGGTGGAGGTTCAGCAAGATGATATTCAATCACAATATACGATTACGCTGTCGAATGAAGATACCATTCAGCGCACCTTTGATGCTGAAGGACAATTGGTCGAGATCGTAGATGCCAATGGCCATCAGACTATATTTTCACATGATGCAAACGGCAATCTCACCGCAGTCAACGGTCCTGACGGCAAATCCATTAACTATACCTATAACGCCCGGGGTCAACTCCTGTCTGAATCGGCATCATGGGGAACGTCCCGGCACTATACCTATGATGCCCGGGGCCGGCTTGCAACCCTCGTGGAAGGTTCTGTAACCAGTACTTTCAATTACAGCGATGACGGATATTCCGTCCGCCTGGTCAATCAGGATCGCTGGGAAGAGAGTCACTACGATGCCGAAGATCGCCTGATCAGGCAATCTTCACCGTCAGGAACAATTGACTATACATATACTGCCCGGGGTGATTTGCTTGCCATGATCTACCCCGGCGGCGGTAGGCGCTATGAATATAATGATGCCGGTCGAGTAATAGCGGAAACCCGGATTGAAGGGGAAGAATCATTTTCAAAAGGTTATCGCTACAACCAACAGGGATTTATAAGCCAAATCGACCACCATGATGGAACCAATCAAAAATATGAATATGATGACAAAGGCCGGGTTGTTCGGCATGTCAATCAGCTTGGTCAGACATATGCCTATACCTTTGATGATGCGGGCAATGTTGTCGCGGAGGCAGGGCCCTTCGGTGAGTATCGTCTGCGCTATGACGCTCAGGGAAGGATGATCGAGGAATCGGATCCGATTATCGGAACGCGCACGATTGCTTATCCATCGGATTATGAGATGGTGGTCACCGCGCCCGGCAATCAGGTTACACGCATTACCATTGATGCCGACAGCCGCCCTGTGAAAGTCGTTGACCCTATGGGGGGTGTCATCCAGAAGCAATACGATGCGGATGGTTTTCTGACAACATTTATTGACCCTCTCAAACATCGCTATACGGGCACATTTGACTACGACACCCAGACCTTGACCTGGCGCACCCCTGGAGACAAAGCATTTAAAACCACGTTCAATGCCCAAGGACAACCCACCGTCTTTGCCTACCCCGATGGGCGACAGGTGCGCTACACCTATAATGTTGATGGGGATGTGACATCCATTCATTCAGGAAATGAAGCCGTTTGGACCTATACCTATGATGCCCAACGGCGTCTGATCGGCGCAAGCGGAAAGCCAGGCGTCAGCACCTATCAATATGACCATGCCGATCGATTGGTTGAATATCGGGATCCATTCCAACACGTCGTTAAAATCGGGCGTGATCGTGAAACTCAATCCGAGTGGATTCAGGCCCCTAGTGGCTCCACATTCCAGTATCAATTCGCGGCAGCGGATGTATTGACTTCGATACACGCTTTTGGGGAAACGATTCAATATGAATATGACGCTGTCAACCGTATTGCCGCCAAGACCTATCCCCAAGGCATCACCGTCAAATATGAATATGCCGCCGGCTATGATCTCACGTCGATTACGGTCAGAAAGGGGAACAGCATTCGCTACCGCGAGATCTATTCCCGTGATGCTGCCGGAAACCTCACCCAAATAAAAGACCTCAGCGGCACCCATGGGTTTCAATATGACCCGTTGAATCGACTGGTGTCGGCGCAGTATGCCAATGGCTATGGCCAGGAATTTAAGTATGACAGGGCGGGCAATATAATTCGGTCGGCGGCAATCCCCGAATGGCAATACAGCGTGGATCAGGAACTCATTCGTCACGGCGCAGCCAACCTGGTCTATGATGCCGCCGGGCGGCTTAAGGGATGGGAAGGCGGGGTGCAGTTTGAATACGATGAACGCGATCTGGTTACAAAAGTTACGCTGCCCGATGAGAAGACCATTCATTATGCATATGATGCGCAGGGTCGTTTGATCGAGCGCGTGGCCGGGGAACAAACCCTGCGGTATGTCTATCATGGCGACCAGCTCATCGAAACCGTTAATCCGGATGGATCCTTTCGTTTGTCGTATGTCCCGGATATCGAAATCGGACAATGGGCCGTGGTTCACTACAATGACAAAAATTATTATCCCGTCTGGAGTTCAAACCAGACCCTGCTGGCATTGGTTGACCAGACAGGAGTCGTGGCCAATACATACCGCTACGACGCCTGGGGCAATGTCCTTGAGATTGAGGGCGATATACCCGTGCCACCGTTTTATGCCGGATCACCCGTTGACGTCGAAGTACAAATCATCAAATTCGGGGCGCGGTTGTACTCCCCATTGTTGAAGCGTTTTCTTACACCCGATCCGGCCGGTCCCGATCGCGACGGTAATTTCTATGCCTATGCCCTCGATAATCCCCTTCGGTTTACTGATCGGCAGGGTACCGCAGCGGACGAGCGACTGCCCTTAAGATTGCAGGAAATTGCACAGGCGGACCCCCATGTTCGCGATCAAATTTTCAGGCATTTGGAAAATACCGCTTCGCTTGAAAGATCTAAAGACCCCATGAAACGGGCAGCGGGCCGTATCGGGCGGCAGTCACTTGAAACCCTTAATAAACCGGGAAATCACCTGGTTGTTGTGAAAAACGCATTGCAGGCGGCCGGGCGTGTTGATTACGAACGACCCACCACGGCCATTGTGGATGAGTTTGGTTCCAAAATCAATTTTCCCAAAAATAAATGGAAAGCACCCGCCATGACAGCGGTTCATGAGGCAACCCATGTTTATCAGATTTCGAAACAGGCGGATAAAAGTATTGATGCACTCGAGGCCTTAAATCGCGCCAAGGGTTTTCCGATGGAGCTTCAGAGCCATATTCGCCAGCATATTGTTGAGCATGCATATGCCGGGGAGAAATTTGATATCAAAAATTTGGTTAAAGAACTCATTACAGAATACCCCGATACCTATAATCAAAGCAAAGTCAGCTCAAAAGAAATGGTTGCCATCATCCGCAAAGAAGCACCGCATTTGGATTATGACGATGTCCTTAAAGAGGTTCAAAAAGGGCGGCGCAACGGGGTCAGGGCGATCAGGAATATCCCGCCCTCCGCTGCAGCGGATGTCGGTTTTCACAGCAGAGTGGCACGTCAAACACCCCAGGCTTCACGCGGGGCGCGGTGGGCCGACCGGGCACGCAATGTGGCACAGCGCTCACGCGCAGCCTTAAGCCGGGCCAAAGATATTGCCAAAATTGGTCTGCACGTGGGCGCCAAGGTGCTTGGACGGGTGGCGCTTCATCTTACGCCGGTCGGCTACATTATAGATATCCAGGATGCGATGAAATTAGGGGCCTGGCTGGGTACGACTGCGGCGGACGCATATATTGCATTTGAACGCAGCCGTCGCGCATTTTTCGATGCACTCAATATATTTGGCGATGAAGATGAAGACGAGCAAGCGCGTCGCCGGCGGCGTCTGGAAGAATTGGCCTATCCGGAAGGCGTGGCCAACATATCGCTGATGGGCAGTGCCGTAACCGGCGGGGGATTTCCTTCCGGCGGGGGTGGATCCGTTGTGGCTCTGCATACGCCGTCCGATGCTTCAACACATCTGAATAGGCCTGCAGATTCGATTTCAACCGACAGCAATACATCGAATTCAAATACATCTACAGGTAACCCAACCACGGACACATCGTCGCACAACACGGACACGGATACCATTGCTGCAAACACTGCAGCTGATGCGGACAATACAACCGCCACCGATACGTCATCGCCTACAGATGCCGATTCGAACATTTCGACGAGCAGCACCGCCGGCAGCAATACCTCATCGACAAATAATAACATGACTGACGCTGATACAAATACCTCCGGCAACAATCCTACGGATAGGAGCAATACTGCATCCAATACATCCAGTTCGGCATCAACGACCCCACGCGCCAGTGCCGCGGCCGCTGCGGGCGGATCGAACAGCGGATTTCAACCGCGCGGCAACACCCCGCGCCCCGCGCGTCCTCGCCGAACGGGTTCGAATGCCATGGGATATATTTTCAGTGATGATGCCTTTCGTGTGCGCGATTCTGCCGGTGACCGCGACTACGGTCCATCGACAGCTTCGGGCACCGGGAGTGGTGGGTCCTCAAATACCGGCGGTTCAAGCGCAGCGCATAGCGACCCTTCGGAACCCTCCGAGGCATCCGATGTGCCCGAAGGTCATATTGGAATAATCGGTGCCCTTGAAAAGCTCAGAAAAATTCATAGCGGCGACGGTGAGGAGCCCGAGGACTGGGATCCGCCGGATCCGGGCGTCAATGATGGTGTCGAGGATGGTGATGCAGAAGACCCCGATGAGTTTGGCCCAGGACTACCACCGCCGACGGATCTTACCGACCCTGCCGACTTGGAGCATCCCCAACCACCGCAGGAACCGGATACCGACGACTGGGCCGGTGACGGAGAAAATGATTCGGAATCTACATCGAGCGATGCGACGTCAACCTCGAGTGACACCGCATCGACATCTTCAGAAGCGACATCAACGTCAGCGGATAGTTCCAGCTCGGGTGACAATAATTCATCAGCTTCATCCACCAGTTCAGGGGATTCGTCTGATAATGTGCCTGATAAGGTCAAAGAAAAGGTAGAAAAAAAGGAGCCGGGTGTGGTTGATCGGGCCATGGATGCAATTGGTGAATGGCTCCACGATAAATTCCATGGTGATAAACAAGACCAAACCCCTGCCGAAGACAGCAATGTATCGGGTGGCGGTGTATTTGATATCCTGGGTGAAAAAATTGAAAATATCTTCAAAGGAAGCTCCCCATGAGGCCAAAATTTTTGTTTACAACCTGTCTTGTGTTATTGATTTTGATGTCCATGCCGGTATGGGCCCAAACGTCATTAATCCAGGCTATTGATAATAATGACAACGAAGCCGTTGAGGCACTGCTTCGGGCGGGTGCCGATCCGACTCGCAAAGAAGACGGCCGTTCCCCGATTGTCGCAGCAACCCAAAAAGGGGATCAGGCAATCATCACCATCTTGTTGAAATATGGTGCCGATATTAATGATCTATCATCCAAAGGGACACCGCTTCATGTTGCCGTGCGCGCAAGGAATATCGAACTCATTACATTTTTATTGGCCCATGGTGCAAATCCCCGTCTTGAAGATCGTAAGGGAGAAACCGCGTTTCACTGGGCAATATTGAATGAAGATCTGGAAGCAATCAAGCGGCTTATCCATTATGGTGCAGATGTTAACGGGGCCCTAGGCCAGGGTACAACCCCTCTCATGTTGGCCGCCATGTCAGCGCATGGGGATTTAGTCACGTATTTGCTCGCCCACGGCGCGAATCTTGAACTCAAAGATCAAGAGGCGCGCACCGCGATCGACTATGCGCGCGCCGCCGACCAGGCCGGTAATCTGGGGCGCATAGAAGCCCATGCAACCGGGTTGGTCGATATCCCCGAATCCGCCATTCGCCCCGATGCTGCCGAGGTGCTAACGCGTGTATCGCATCGTGCCGGTGACGGGGATGTGATTGTATTGTCTGCCGGGGAATTCAAAGACCAGATTCAAGTCACTGGTGGAAAGCATTTGCGCATTGTCGGTGATCCGTCCGGTGATTCGGTGCTGGTGGGCCCCGATGAGTCCAATGTGGTGATTTATGTCGATGCGGGGGGGACCATTGAATTGGAAAACCTGAAAATCGGGGTCGATCGACCCATTTCGTCTCAGATCGGGGTCTTCATCAAAAATGGGACCGCGCGTTTAAACCGAGTTCATTTTAGCGGACAGTTGGCCAAACATGTCTATGCCGAAGGCGGCGAGGTTCATATACAGTCATGCACGTTCAAAGGGCCCGGCAGCAATGCGGTTGATGTCGCGCAAGCTGAGCTTACCATTCGTGATTCTGTATTTGAAGCATCCCCCGACAGCGCCGTTTATATTCAAAACGGCGTGTCATGTACCGTTACCGGAACCCGGTTTCAACAGTCGCGTCAGGCAATTTTTGTCGATGGCGGCGCTCCGCCGACGATTATCAGCCAAAATCACTATCAAATGAATGCGGTAGCCGATCGCTATAAGGCATTTTCAATCAAGACGGCCGGACCGGTTACGATAACGGGCAATCAATTAAACCGTCCTTTCAGCGGGATAGATGTAATCAGCCGTGGACAAGGCAGCATCGCGATTACACGAAATGGCATTCGAAACTCTGAACTGGGTATTAGCGTATCGGTCGCAAGTGAAATCCAGCCCGAATATGCCGGGGTATCCGGCAATCTGATTTTGAATAGCAGGAATGCGGGGATCGCTGTTTCCAAAATACGCTCAGTGGCAGCAGCACATAATACCATTATTGCCGGGAGCAGTTATGGTATTGCCGTATTGGGCGCAGGCCGTGCCGATATACTCTTTTCATCGATCATCAGCCCGGAATATGCCGTCATTTTTAAGGAAACCGATGCCGCGGCAAGCCGGCTGCATGGTGTGCAGGCCGCCGGTGAAGTCGCCACCGATGGGCCGGCATTTCGGGTGGAACCTGCGATGCAGCGTTTCTTCCATGCTGCTGTGGCCGGATCTCATGCCGATGCATTAAAAAATGTTACTGCGGAAATCGTGACCCGGTCGGAAAATCTGAATGCCGATAATCTCATGGAATATATCAATACGATGGGACGTCTTGTAGAGCTGTTTGATGCGATTCAGGATGAAGCGGACGGCTTGGCGACTGTCAATGTTCGCATTGCCGATCGTTCGGGTGAAAAACGTTTTGTCCCACTCAAGCTTTATCATGCTACGGGTGGAGGAATTGGGCAGATAAACTGGACGGCGCATGATTTTCGGGACCCGCAGGGCTTCTTGGATGCATTGCGATCCAAGTCAGATCCGGTATCAGTCTATATTGTCAATGCGTTTCCCGATGCACTGAAAGGCTGGATGAATGGTGACTCGATTTTACTCAACGGACGTGAGATTCGGTCTATGGTTCTGGCGACATTAAACGATTTGGTGACGGATGCATCCTTGTATGAAGCCGGTCGTTTTGGGAGTGTTGAATTGCATGACGAAACGACGGCATTAATTAATAATGGAGAACGCAGTGATTCTCAAAATCAACGCATGAATCGTCATCTCATTGAAGATGCCTATCCTGATTTCATTTATGATAGTCATGCCTTTCATGCGCGGGCGCAAAATGAGACGTTTATTAGGCCAGGACGGTATTGGGTGGATGTACGTTCCTATGGATTTAATCCCTTTGTGATTGTTGTTGAGCCCGGCGAAGACCGAATCCTTGATTTAACAAAATCAACCCATCAGTGGCTTACGATTGATCAGCAGGGACCCCTCGTGCCTACCAAGGTCATGGTCGATGGGGTGGAGCGAACAGAATTGCAGCCCAAAAAAAAGGGAACGCCGCCTCACGAAGTGCTCATGCCGTTAAAACATCCGGGCCCCCTGCAACAGGCCGTAGCGCGTATCGTCAAGGTCGATCTGGGACCGGTTGCCATGCAGCGACCCGGGCTGGCGCCGGACATCGTGACCCGGCAGGTTCAGCATATTCGGGATGCATTTAAAGAATTGGCACCAACGGCAATGGAGCCCCGGGCCAAATTTGAGTACCAATTGCGCCGCAAGGCCATCGCCCGCGTATTGGGGGCGTATGGCAATGCTTCGGATATTCGAGATATCGTGGAACATTGCAAGGGCATTCCGGCGGATTGGCGTTTAGATGAAAAAATATTCTGGACGCGCGTGATCGCCTACATGGAAACACGCCTTGGCCGCCTGAATAAAGGCATGCTGGTGGAACTGGCAAACGGACCTGACACTGTTTGGGCCGCAGTTGCCGGTATGTATCTGCATGTCTATGGGAGCCCCAAGGGCAAGCCGGTGCTGGTGAAATTTATGAAACAGGCCAATCCTTCACCTGAGATATTCTCGATGGTGGCATGGGCGGTTTTGGACATATCTGATCCTGATATTCTTGCGGGCATGCGTCGCCGGTATGACGACCTGGTATCAACCTTTAATGAAATTCGTGAATGGACAAACAATCGAACGTCCATGCATGGTGGTGTCTTGTTGTATTTATTGACCTATGGTGAGGCTGAAGATTGGCAAAAAATCAGTCGGATTCCATTTTCACCAAGTGTTGTTCAGGATCTCGTGTTTATTTGTGCAGATCCATCGTCCCTGGCGAAATATCCTCACGACAACAACATTTTTTACGGCATGCTGTCGGCCCTTCGTGATGTTTCCCCATCATTGGCCACGAAGGCGGCCACGGCATTTGAGGATGCCGTGCTCATGAATACGTGGCGAAGAAATATCAAACCCGGAGACGATGGGATTCGGCGGCGTTATTACGGCATGATGGCACATAACAGCAAGTCGGATTATCGGGGCCGTGCCTTTTATTGGCGTACCCGCGGAGCGGCTAGCGGGTTTTATGGTGCCGGGGTGCCCTACGAAATCGGCGAGTGGTTTAACTGGGTCTCTCAATACCCACCCCTGGGCACACTGGATACAACGACCGAGGACAAGGGGATATTGGAATTCAGTGACTACCTGTCCCACGAGAAATTGTTGGGTGAATTGGAAAAACTGCAAAAACAGAATGCGGTGCCGTTCATGGACGTTATATTGGCCTCCCACCGTTTAACAACCGCGGCGCATATCAATACGATTGATAATTTTGATGATGGAATTGATCGCCGTGCATACGATACGATTCACCCGGGCGATAAGGGAGGTGTTGTTGTGGGACCTGTGGAGCTGCAGTTGCGGCAGGTTGAAAATACCCTTCAAATTCGCTGTGAACCCAAATTTTCTATTCATATGATATTTGAAGATACCTTTGGTCCCACATCATCCGGTGAGGGGATAGGCTCCAGCAAAATGTATCCCTACCTCAGTGACAACAACAGCCAGCTGATTTCAGGTGTGTCCCTGCGACGGGGCAACACAACGCTGCCATTGAAATCCATGGGACGGTTGCTGGATGGATCCCACCTGTTTGAGGCTGAGATTAATCCCGGGCAATATCAGAATCTATATTTTGATTTGGAGCTTACCTGTCTGGGCCGTTCACGGACATTAACATTTGATCTATTTGCGAGTCGTTTTGCCAATCATTATCGAAAATGGCAGGCGCAGTTAAAAGAAAAACTGGCCTATGCCCGTGCACATCCCGATGATGTAAAAATCTGGCAGGTATGTGCGCGTCTCTATGAAGCGGTTGGACAAATTTCAAAATCAGTGGACGCATGGCAGCGCGTGACGGCACTCGAACCGGGAAATTCAGCGGCGCCCATTGCCGTGGCTGAGATGTATCGGCGAATCAAGCAATATGACAAGGGGATTGAATTCCTGGCCCAGGTTGTTAAACAGGATCCCGGAAATCCGGCCAACTGGTATGATTTGGCCGGGATGTATTTTTTGGCTGGAAAATACTCAGATGCCGAGCAGGCCGCCCGAAATGTGTGGATGTTGAATCACGAGCACGATGATGCACGTGCGCTCGCCGGCATGAGTGCATTCATGGATAACCGCCATGCGGCAGCTGTTCCGGTATTGTCTGAAATTTCAGATGGATACATTAGATACAAGGTTTTACCCGTTTTATTTTTTTCAAGCCGCATGTCTGGGATTCAGGAGGCATCGGTCGCCCGGCTGATTCAGACATTTTATAACGACCCCAATGTGGACAAGGACGAAAAACAGCATATCGGGCTTTTGATCAATCGCACCCGACTGGATGATGTTGTGTTTGAAAGCAATTCACCCAATGAACGGTGTCGTGCCTATTGCTACGCCGGACTACTTCAGAAATTGGCCGGAAGACCTGACCGGGCCAGGGCCCATTTTGAAGATGCCCTCAAAAATGGCAATCCCGCACAATGGGAATACCGCCTGGCGGAAAGGGAAGTGGGGCGGTAATACCCCGGGCGGTCGCGAACCTCCAGCCACCAGTCCAGAAAACCGGTGATCTATCCACCTGAGTTGCGGGGGCTGAAAAGTCTACATTCAGAAGGTACCTTAGGTCATCATAGAGTGCCAACGTATTTCCAAAGTCTGCCCGCCAAGGCAATTGGAGCGAAGATGGAAGCTGCGGGGGCGCAATCGGTAACGACCAGAATACTCATTGTAAGCAATATCTTCTAAAGCGCTTGTCAGGTTTGAAATAGCTTCCATCCGCGATATTCTGCAAGTTCTCCTGTTAGGCGATCCCGCAAACGGAACACATATGACAAGCGGTTTAAAGATTGAAACTTTTTAACAATATGTTATGATGAAGACTCCGGATGCTGTAATCCGATTCGATTTTTGCAGGTTAATTCCTGACGGGAAAGAGCTGATATGGCCATCTCAGAAGACATAAATCTACCCGATAGCGCTGGCGCTATACCCGACAAAGTTCTTCAAAAAGTGTTGTCATTTCCCAACATGCCTCAAGCCGGAATTAAGCTAAGGGCTCTCATCAGCCAGGAGGATGTATCGGTCGATGAAATAGAAAAAATTTTGCGCCACGATCCGGGGCTTAGCGCGAATATTTTACGATTGGCCAATTCTCCATTTTTCGGCATGCCCTCTAAGGTAACCACCTTAAAACGGGCAATTGCCTTAGTCGGCCTCCAGCGGTTTTCAAAAATTGCAGTCGCCGCCTCTACGAGCAAAATATTGAATCCTATGGTTGAAGGCTATGGACTATCCCCCGGAGAACTCTGGCTTCATTCGATTGCGGTCTCAAATACAGCGGAAGCGTTGGCAAAAAATATGAATCTGGATGGCATGAGTGATTTTTACACCCCGGCTTTGCTCCATGATCTGGGCAAATTGGCCCTGGGAGAATTCGTAAAAGCAGAACGCACTAAAATCGATAGCCTCGTTAATAGCGGCGTACCGGTGGTTTTTGCCGAACAAGAGGTCCTGAAAACGGATCATGCTGAAATTGGGGCCCTAATCTTGTCGAAATGGTCATTTCCGGATGATCTTATTAAAGCGGTTCGGTGGCACCACGATCCGGAAGGCTCAGAAAAGTCGAATCTGTATGCAGATATGGTCTATCTGGCGAATTTGATGTGTCATTCGATGGACAACAGCGCGCCGGACAACGAGGAGCTTAACAGGCCGTATTCTTCAGTTCTCGAACGATTGCGTATTGAGCCTGATCAATATCCTGTACTAGCGGAAAAGGCCCGCAGTTGGATGAAAAAATTGTCTGATTCCCTCTCCTTTGATTGAACCTACTTTACTTCTACTCGATCTGCTTATGCTGCGATTTCCTGACGGTTTTATTTGGGGGTCCGCTACATCTGCCTACCAAATCGAAGGCGGGTATGATAGCGATGGCAAGGGACCATCCATCTGGGATACATTCACCGCCATCCCGGGCAAAACATATTCGGGCCAGACTGGAAATACAGCCTGTAACCATTATTATCTCTTTCGAGAAGATATTGCCCTAATGAAGGCCATGAACCTGCCTGCCTATCGCTTTTCCATTGCCTGGCCCCGGATCCTGCCCGCAGGGTGCGGCCGGGTGAATCAGGCGGGTATTGACTTCTACAATCGCCTGATTGATGCACTTATTGACAATGATATCGCGCCCTGGGTCACCCTTTATCACTGGGACCTGCCAGCGGCGCTGCAATTTGAGAAAGACGGTTGGCTCAACCCCGAAATCGCTTCCGTCTTCGCTGATTATGCTGCGGTCTGCTTTGAGCATTTCGGCGACCGGGTAAAAAACTGGATTACCCTCAATGAACCCTGGGTGGCGGCGATGTTGGGCTACGGCCAGGGCGTTTTTGCGCCGGGGCGGACTTCGCTCAAAGAACCTTATGTTGCCGGTCACCATTTGTTGCGTGCTCATGGGGCTGCAGTGGATATATATCGCACGAATTTTCAGCCGGGTCAAAAAGGGCAAATCGGTATCAGCAACAATTGCGACTGGCGGGAACCGGTTTCATTGGACCGGATGGATGTTGAGGCGGCTCAACGGGCGCTGCTGTTTTTCCTGGGGTGGTTTGCAGACCCCATCTACCATGGAGATTACCCGGAGGTCATGCGTCAGAGGCTGGGCAACCGACTACCCGAATTTACGGATACGGAAAAAGACATGCTCAAAAACTCTTCCGATTTCTTTGGTTTGAATCACTATACAACGATGCTGGCAGGACATGCCGACGGCCCCATTCCCAACAGCTATGTATTCGCCAACGGCGGCATTTCCGAAGATCAGGATGTCACTCTCTCCCGGGATGATTCCTGGGATCAGACCGAGATGCAATGGAACATTGTCCCCTGGGGCTGCCGCAGGCTCCTGGAATGGATCCATGCCCGCTATAACGAACCCCGTATCATCCTGACCGAAAATGGGTGCGCTTTTGCGGATCAGGTCGAAAATGAATGCATCAATGACAAGGATCGGATCAATTTTCTTAAAGCCTACATTTCAGAATGCCACGCAGCCATCCAAAATGGCGTCAATCTGGCCGGTTATTTTGTATGGTCTTTTATGGACAACTTCGAGTGGGCCCTGGGTTTTAGCAAACGATTCGGGATCCATTATGTCGATTTCGAGACGCAAAAACGGATTCCCAAAGCTTCTGCCGGATGGTTCGCAGAGGTCATTCGCAACAACGGTTTGTCCGGATAATTCCGCCAATAAACCACCACTTTCAGTTGTGGTTTATTGCCGGAATTATTTATGCTCGTTTTAGTAAACGTCGTGCTGGATGAAACGCCACTCTTTCTGCAAACCGCAGTGACGCAATCAATCACGGTAAAGCAAAGATTTCCCTTTGTGAAACAAATGTACCTTATCCTTCGAAGCGGACATACCGACCTGCTGGCCGCGCAGCGACGCATGCACACCGGGAAGCTTGGCGATTACGGGCGGATCGTCACCTTGCGGGCTGAAATAAAGCAGGGTCACTTCACCGAGCGCTTCGGTATAATCGACTTTAGCGGTGTAGAGGTGCCCCTCGTCACTGGGTTGCAGGTCTTCCGGGCGCACCCCGACATTGACTTCCATCCCCATGTCCGCATCGCGGGTCGGTACTGACGAAAATGCCCTGCCGCCTTGGTGAAGGCTAACCTCGGTTTGCTCTCCGGTAGCAGTAATTTTACCCGTCAACATGTTCATAGCAGGAGAACCGATGAACTGCGCCACAAACTCGTTGCGCGGCGTTTCGTAGAGTTCCAGGGGCGAACCTATCTGGGAGATGCCGCGGTCAGCGAGCACCACAATGCGGCTCGCCAGCGTCATCGCCTCTATCTGGTCGTGGGTCACATAGATCATGGTACGATCCGGCATGGCTTCCTTGAGCTGGGCAATCTCGATACGCGTCGCGACGCGCAGCGCCGCGTCGAGATTCGATAAAGGTTCGTCGAACAGGTAAACCTGGGGGTCGCGGACGATGGCACGGCCAATCGCCACACGCTGGCGCTGGCCGCCGGACAACGCCTTGGGCAAACGATCGAGGTAAGGTTCCAGCTGCAGAATCTTGGCTGCATTCCCGACGGCCTCATCGATTTCAGCCCGCGATTTTTTAGCGATCTTGAGTGCGAAAGACAAGTTTTCACGAACCGTCATATGGGGATAGAGCGCATAGGATTGGAACACCATCGCGATGCCCCGCTGCGCCGGAGGTACGTCATTCACGACCTGGCCATTGATCTTCAGCGTACCGCCGGTGATGCGCTCGAGTCCGGCGATCATGCGCAGCAAGGTAGACTTGCCGCAACCCGAAGGCCCGACAAACACGATCAATTCACCGCTATCGATATCTAGGTTGATATTGCTTAAAACATTGACACCACCCGGATAGGTTTTATCAACAGCTGATAAGTTCAAGTCAGACATATTTAGTCCCCCGTTTTTATCGCTACCGCAGCTTGCCAGGCGTCGAGGCACAACGGCCCTGAAGCTGGAATGTCCGCGAATCCGGCACCATTATTAAGGCTGCGCCAGCGACCCCTGGGCAAACTCGCCTCGGCAACCGCGTCGCTCATATTAAAAACACAACAAATCGACACATCGTCGTCGTAACGAACAAAGCCCAATAAATTATCTTCAGCTTCAATAAATTCGATTTCGCCCAGCGCGATCGTCGGATTGTGCTGTCGCAGTGCGATCGCACGACGATAATGGTGCAGCCAGCTTTCGTCATCCGCTTCCTGCACCGCCCATGCACACTGCAGGTGCTCGGCACTCACCGGCAACCACGGCGCCACGCGTGAAAATCCTGCATTCGGCGACATTTCTTCCCACACCATGGGCGTACGGCATCCGTCGCGGCCTTTGTACTTCGGCCAGAACGCGATACCGTAGGGGTCCTGCAGGTTATCGAACGGTACATCGGCCTCATGCAGGCCAAGTTCATCGCCCTGGTAGATACAGACAGAACCGCGCAGACACATCAGCAGGTTGGCATGCAGTTTGAGCGCTGCTTCGGACAGGTTCCAGCGGCTGGCATAACGCATCACGTCGTGGTTGGAAAAAGCCCAGCAAATCCAGCCATCGGCTGCAACCTCGGAAACGCGTGAGAATACCTGCCGGATCCAGCTCGGTGTCGGCCGCTGATCCTGCAATAGCTCAAACACATAGCACATGTGCACACGTTCGTTGCCGGCGGTATACTGGCCGAGGATTTCCAGTCCGCACTGGGCGTCGCCAATTTCGCCAAGACTGGTGCGGGCGTTATACGCGTCGAGCACTGCGCGCAAGCGCTTGAGGAAATTCAGGTTCTCCGGCTGGTTTTTCGAATACAGATGCTGCTGGTGGTTGTAGGGGTTGACCTGCGGTGCAATGCTGTCATTGCGCATTTCAACAGGCAGGGCGGGATTGTCGCGCAGCCGTTTATCGTGAAAGTAAAAATTGATAGTGTCGAGACGAAAGCCGTCGACGCCACGCTCCAGCCAGAAGCGGACCACGTCCAGCAAGGCATCCTGGACAGCGGGATTGTGCAGGTTCAGGTCCGGTTGCGAGGCCAGAAAGTTGTGCAGGTAATACTGCTGGCGCTGGCTATCCCATTGCCAAGCCGGTCCGCCGAACACAGACAGCCAGTTGTTCGGCGGTGTACCGTCCGCCTTTGGTTCGCTCCATACATACCAATCGGCCCGCTCGTTGTCGCGGCTTTGCCGGCTTTCACCGAACCAGGGATGTTGATCCGAGCTGTGGCTTAACACAAGGTCGATCATCACTTTAAGCCCAAGCCCATGGGCCGTCCCCAGCAACACATCGAAATCGTCGAGGGTTCCAAAAATCGGGTCAATGTCGCAGTAATCGCTGACGTCGTAGCCCATGTCCTTCATCGGAGAGGGAAAAAACGGTGATAACCATACCGCGTCTACACCTAGCCAGGCAATATAGGGCAATCTTTTAACGATACCGTTGAGGTCGCCGATCCCGTCATCGTTGCTGTCCTGGAAGCTACGGGGATAAACCTGGTATATGACCGCGCCGCGCCACCACTCCTGCCCGGCAATATCTTTTGATTCCACCGTCTTGCCCCTCTTATTTAACCGAACCGGCGAGTAGTCCTCGCACCAGATATCGTTGCATCAGAAAAAACACCAGCAGCGGCACTGCAATAGACACGAATGCCGCGGTTGCCAATATTTCCCAATTACCGCCGCGAGTGCCCAATAATTCCACGATGTGATTGGTCATTACCGTTGTTTCGCCGGTGGCATCGATCAGAAAAACTTTGGCCACCAGCAGATCGTTCCAAGTCCACAGAAACTGGAATATTGCAAACGACGCCAATGCCGGATAAGACAGCGGCAGGATGATCTTGATGAATATCTGAAAATCGGTGGCGCCGTCCACCCGTGCGTTCTCGATAATGTCGCGCGGCAAAGAAGCCATATAGTTGCGTAACAGATAAATCGCAAGGGGCAGTCCAAAGCCCGTATGCGCCAGCCAGACGCCGATATACCCCTTGCCGATGCCGATGCCGAGATGCAATTTGAGCAGCGGGATCAATGCCAGTTGCAAAGGCACCACCAACAGGCCGACAACGGCGGCAATCAATAGCGAGCGCCCGGGGAACTCCATCCACGCCAGTGCGTAGGCGGCAAACGCCGCGATGACGATGGGGATGATGGTCGCCGGGATCGTGACGGTAAGGGTGCTGAAGAAGGCCTTTGAAATACCTTCGATATTATTTTCATCAAACAGCATGCTGTCGTAATTGGCCAGGGTGAAGTCCGGCGGTGTCAAAGCGGTAACGAACACGCGCTGGCCGCGTCCTTTCATGCGGTTCTCCGGCCCTGACCAGACATAGTTGCCGACGGCATCGACGGTGATGGTTTCACCTTTCTTGAGATCGGCCAAATCACCCGGTACGAATTCGCCGATGCGCCGCGACGAAGTGCCCCATACCTTGATTTTAGCTTCTACCCCTTCCTCGAAAAGCTTGCCTTCGACAAAATAGCGCCCGTCACGCTCAACGCGAGACTCGTCCGGGTCAGCGGTGCGCAGCACCATGTTTTGCTGCACTTCACGGAGCGCCGACCACCAGCCACTGGTGGAAATCTGGTCGGCCGTACGAAAGGATGAAACGAACAGACCTACGGTCGGAAACAGCCACGCCAGCACCAACAGCGCAACCGACAGATGTACGGCCCAGACCAACGCAGATTTTGTTCCGACAATATTATCCATGATACCCCCCACCCGGATAGACCGGAACCAAACAGAAAAAATAATCACGATAGCACGAAATAACGAAAACACGAAAAAAAGACGACCTATATTTCGTGCCTTCCAGTTTTACTATTTTCGTGATGTAATCCGCCTCGGGCGGAGCCATAAGTTGCATAGAAATAACTATTAGGAATCTAGCGCATTTCTTTACGGGCGTTGATAATGTTCCAAACCAGGATGGGCGTAACCAGGAGCATGATAATGGTCGCGGAGGCCGAACCGGTACCCCAGTCATTGGCGCGAAACAGCTTATCGAACATATAGTTGGCCAAAACCTGGGTCTGCCATTGTCCATTGGTCATCGCAAAAACAATATCGAATACCTTGAGCACCGTAAGGGTGATGGTGGTCCAGACCACGACAATGGTGCCCATGATCTGCGGCACCTTGATACGGAAAAACACTTGGAACGGATTGGCGCCATCGAGGATCGCCGCCTCGATTGTTTCCTCGGGAATACCGCGCAGCGCGGCCGACAGGATGACCATGGCGAACCCGGTCTGGATCCAGATCAACACCACCATAAGGAAAAAGTTATTCCAGAATGGCAATGTCAGCCAGGTCTGTGGTTGCCCGTAGGCATATTCAAAACGGAATACCTGAAATATATTGATCACAGCCAGAACGGCGAGATAAAGACCGAAAGCGGACAGGGCGGTCTGCAACGCCGATATCAACCAGCCCGCGCGCCGTCGACCAGTCAGGATCGGTCGCATGACGATCCAGACGGTATAACCGACCGCAAACGCAAATCCCAATAACACGATCGCCGGCAGCAGCCGCAGGAACAAAAAGGAACCAAAGCCGCCATCGAACTGCATCCATACCGCATTCATCACACCGATCTGATCCTGACTGACGGGACGGGCATCGTAGATCAGCTTGAAAATTACCGATGCGCCGACAAAGGAAATTGCCATCGGCATAAATATCAGCGACTTGGCGATATTGCCCCAGGCGATGCGATCGGTCAGTTGCGCAACCAGAAGTCCAAACGCCGTGGACACCGCCGGCACCACGATCAGCCACAGCATGTTGTTGCGCATGGCTTCCCAGAACTTGTTTTCACCAAACATTTGCTGGTAGTTGGCCAGACCAACAAAAGCACCGTCCAGCGAGCGGTCGGTCAGCGACAGCCTCAGGGTTTCGAATACCGGGTAAGCAAGGTACAGGCCCAGCGCAAAAATGGCCGGGAACAGGAACAACCAAGGTCTGACCATGTTGGCGCGGTTGATATTGCGCCCCGCATCGTCGCGTCGCGGTGGAAAAATAACTTTATCGAGCAACTGGTTGGCCAGGTAAAAATACCCCAAACAGCCACCTACCCCTAGTAAGATGGTGATCAGCCCTTGTAATGCGGGATGCATACGTGCTTATCTCCTCTCGCCGAGCAGGGTTCACTGGAGACGCCCCGCCTCCGGCAAGCGGTCGGTGTCCTCGTCCCCATGATGATTGATGAGTAACTTAGTGTCCGTCCGGAAATAGTAGAATTTGGCTCAGGGCAAGGCCTGAGCGTTTTTGCCACCACAGGCATAGTGGGGCTATTCCGAGGATGGCAAAAAAGCGAAAACGACGCCCTGGGCCAAAAGATGCTGTTTCCGGACGGACACTACTTAAGCGCGTCCCAAGACTTCTGAATTTCCCGGGCGACTGCCTTAGCGGATTTGCCGCCCGTATAGTCGACCATGCCGGTCCAGAAAGAACCCGCGCCGACGCCGCCGGGCATCAGGTCCGAGCCATCGAAGCGAAAAGTGGTCGCGCCAAGCAGGATGTCGTTCATCTTGCGCAGGGTGGGATCGCTGAATTTTTTAGGGTCGACGCCCTTGTGCGGCGTCAAAAAGCCCCTGAGCGCCATCCAGATTTCATGGGCTTTCGGCTCCCGCAGCCACTTGATCAGATCGTGAGCGCCCTTGCTGTCGCTGGTAATCGCCCAGAGGGTGCCTGCGCCGAGTACCGGCTTGCCGAGATTTTTGCCGGCATAGGCAGGAAAATAGAAGAAGTCGGCATCTTCACCAACCACCGTACCCTTGGGGAAAAAAGCAGGGATGAAGCTTGCCTGACGATGCATATAGCACTGCGGTGGTGACGAAAACAAGCCTTTCGGGCTATCGCGGAAATCGGTTGAAGCCACTGTACCGGCCCCACCGGCAACGTATTTGTCGTTGCGCGCAAAATAGCCGAATTCTTCAATCGCGGCAATAACACGGGGGTCGTCAAATTTAATCTCATTGGTGACCCACTGATCGTAGACTTCCGGTGGCTGGGTTCGCAGCATCATATCCTCAACCCAGTCTGTCGCCGGCCAGCCGGTTGCGCCGCCCGACCCCAGGCCGATACACCAGGGGGTTTCGCCTTCGGCGACAATTTGTTTGTTGAGGGCTTTCAGTTCTTCCATAGTTTGCGGCACGTCATATCCGGCGTCTTCGAAATTCTCCGGCGAATACCAAACCAGGGATTTGAGGTCGACCTTGTAGAAAAAGCCGAATAATTGTTTTTTACCATTTTTATCCGCATAGGTACCCAGGTCGACCCAGGAATCTCCGGCTGCGTAGTTCTTGCGCACCCAGTCAGCGGTATCGGCCGCCAGCGGGGTCAGGAAGCCGCGCCTGGCCATATCCATGGCGAGACCGGGTTGTGGAAATACCGCCACATTCGGCGCGGAACCGGCTTCGGCATCTACCATAATCTGCTGCTCGAAGGAATCCGAACCGACGTAACGTACATCATGGCCTGAATCTGAAGCGAAAGCGGACAAGACCTGCTTGACCATTTCCTGGTCCGGTCCGAGCCAGGGGCCGAATACGGTCACCTGCTCAGCAACGACGCTTTGCGTGGTCAACAGCAATACCGCGGTTGCAGTAGCGATCAGCAATTTTTTCATCGCTCTCCTCCCCTGTGATAAAGTTGTTATTGTAATTCGGAAAAAATGTATAATAAGCCGTAATTTAATGCAATAGATTTCGACGATACCTCTAAAGCAAATACAGTCAACACGAATTTGGGGACATTAGATTAAAATTTAAATCAATCTTCAAGCCTATAGCTGTTGCGACTAATCAATTGCCTCCCGGATCCTTGTCAGTTGCAGAATCATCATGACCCGCGTTACCGCGGAATAACAGGTGATAACAGGCCCCTTCGTATTCTATGCGCCAGGCTCTCCTCATGCATACCGATCAGCAAATCATAAACTTCAGTATCAATCAATAATTCACTATTCACATGTTGGATATTTCTATTCCCCAATTTCGTCTGGCATCAATCCCCACCAAATGTCAACTAAATAGACACTCATCTCTGTTAACTATCAATGAACTTCACATTCCTAGACGAAATTTATTTTCGCTGACCGGGTTATAAAAATCAATCGATAATAGTTCAATAATTTCAATTAGATCCCAACTGTATTGTAACAGATTGTTCTATCCTATTGTTGGCATCAAATGTGCACTCGAGATTCCTGAGTAGTTGAACAATTCATGTCTTATATAATTTTTATTAACTGGGTCGGTTTTTTTGCCGATCAATATCCGAATTTCTACGAGATACATCGTCGCAGATCATAGGAGGTGAATTATGACTCAAATGACTGAAGAAGAAGTTTTTCAGGCGTTTTTCGCATTTTTTAATTGGACTTATGGTGTGGAATTATCCGGCCAGCACATTAACACGATTGCAAATGAGATTCGAGTTGGTTGGTCAAATACGGATACTTCTGAACAGGAGCTGGTCGCCTACGTCCTGCAATTGCATCAGCTAATTTCCGATGCCCCCCTCAATCACATCGGCAAATTGAGATCCAATGCAAAGAAGATATTCAAGAAGGAATTTGGCAGCCTCACGCAGAATGATCGCTCACGAGTTCTAATGGCCCTGCATAGCGCGATCGAGGAATTGAGACCAGGCGCAACTAGGGTTCGTTACACACATGTGGCCCCGGTGCAAACCACTCAGCAGTCACCACCGGTGCAACCCGCTCAGCCGCCGCCGTCGGTGCAAACCATGCAACCGCCGCCACCTGTGCATGCCACGCAACCGATACCTCCAGCTCAACCAGGTCCGTATGTGACTTCCACACAGCCGACAGCATATCCCCAATCTCCGAATGTTCCGGCTTTCGATCCATTCAAGATCCAACAGGACGCGCATAGGGAACAGCAGATGCGTACGCTTGAGTCAAACATAGAAGCCATGAAGCATCAAACGAACATGTCCATAATAGGCAATATTCGGTGAAGATATCTGCACGCCAATAAAGGTAATCTAATGAAGGATCACAGAACAAAAGGAGCCGATGATGATCAAGACCTGCAATACATGTCGGTTTTTCAGACCGTTTCGCCCCCTGAGCCAACTTGTGGTACGTGACCTCGGAGTAGAGGACCAGGAGCTGGTTTCCGAATTGGTAAAAATAATGCAGGATGAGCGCCAAATTCAGGATTATGAAGCTGAAATGCTGGTGGAGCATAAAAATCAGGATGAAAAGCGGTGGCGAACGCCACCAAAGATGTCTGATTACTGTGGGTTTCAAGAAGGCGAGGGAGTATATCTCATTCACCAGTTCAAAAACAGCGGCGGTGACTGCCCTGATCATAGGCCGCCTGAACCTCCGGTTCATGAATGCGCAACCTGCCGGTACCAGGGCGACGTTGATGGCTATAAGAACGACATGATTATGATTGAGCGTTACAAAGAGATCGCGACCAACGCGGCCGCCCTCAGTCAAGGGGGGGGAGATCAAGGATTGGCCAACTACCTTCACTATGTCGGACTGAAAAAGGCCATGGAGGCAGCTCAGTGTTACTATGCCGGGAAACTTACCTATCGCAAGCCCTCTTATCTCCCTATCTGTGAAAAATATTCTACCGAACGCGATTACATACCTTGTATCGTGCAAAACAGGCACGACAGCTGTCCGGATTGGTCACAACGTCATAGTGGTTTGACGAAAAAAACTTCACCATCGAAGCCCAAGAGTTCAATCGTTAATGACTTAATGGCGTACGGCGTGATCTCGAGAAAAGATAAATAAAATGGGCATTTTTTAAATCGTCCGGAATCCTGTGCCCGGCAGTTCAGGCTGCCGACACTGATTTTCCAATGTAAGATTCGGGCAGCTATGCGATATGCCTATTAAGGAGGTTTTAATGTTAAAATCCTGCCCCGCTTGTATACATTATCGTAAGGAATCAGAGGTGCGTCTCGGAGTAGCGAGAGGTGCTGCAATAAGGGAGCAGCAGGTTGACGAACATAAGAAACAACTGGAACAACAGCTATTCGATGAAGGAAAACCGTTCGACCATAAGCCGCAATACTTTGCCTGGTGCTATAAATACACACCCACCGCAGACCAGCTCGGTAATATCTGGCAACGATTAGTGAAAGGCGAAAGCACCCCGGATGAGGAATGGGCGAGGGCCAAACAGGCCGGTCTTGATTTTATCCTGGATGCACCAAAAGGAAAATTATATCCCATCTATGTTCTTTGTGAACGTAAAAATATCAATGCAGATTGCCCTGGATTTGAACGGTCAGACAAGGAACAGCGCGATGGCCAGCAAAAAAAAATCAAAAAGATCGTGGTTAAAGGAAGCATACACCTCGGCACAGAGCACGAACTGGACCAAGCACCGAGTGAATCTAAAAGAACCGAGAGATACGCCACCCGTGGAGCCGGCAGCTCTGTGCAATTCTCGACAACATCCGCTGATGATCACGATTCATTCGGACAATTGCTCGAATTCAAACTTGCAGATAAAGTAGAGCGAAATCTGCAAATAAGCGATAGTGGATTGGTAACATCATTTGGAATTTTCGGGGCACCCGGATGCGGCAAAACAGTTCTCCTCATGCATCTGCTGGAACAGGTGCTGGGACTGGCAGTTAAACAGCCCGATAAACGCTACGGGGCCTTAATATTAGATCCCAAGGCCGCCTTAATCGATGATGTTACCGATATTGTCAACCGCGTCGGCCGCCAAGATGATCTTGTCATTGTAAACACCGATTTTCTGGATACAAACGGGGAAAAAATCAATGTCATCGACTGCAACCTGGATCCATACGAACTCGGTGCAATACTAGTGCTTGCCGGGCGCAGCGCCGGCATTGACGCATCAGATCCATTCTGGTTTCAGGAGTGGACCAATTTATTTGCAGCTAGTCTTAGCCTTCTGCGAGCAGATGCAGAGCTGAATATGGGCATGGCGCTTGAACCGATCCCTGTGTCGTTGAGTCAACTTCTAGATGTAATCTTTAACGAAGTAAATGGCGAGCGTCAGATTCAACGACTGGCACGAGTCATTTCCAACCAGATCGACAGAATATCAAATGCAAAGCATCGGCACGATATTGCAATCGATGTTCAAATGATTGACCGCTTCTTTCGTCAGGAATACGTCGGCACAATTGAAGCATTCGTCACGAAGGCGTTTGGGATGTTTCGCCGGTCAAGACTCCAGTGTTATTCGGGCAATAGCCGAAGGGCAAACGGAATCCCCTTCTATGAGGATATAATAGAGAATGGCCGCATAGTTTTGGTGAGTATTTCGCCTGCGGATCCCGCACTTGCCAAGACATTAACCACCCTTATGAAAGTGTTGTTCCAACGCACAGTACTGGCGCGCAGCGAGCTTCTTTCAAAAGGAGACATTACCAACAATGTGAGGCCCACAGTAATTGCCTGCGATGAGTACAGCGAAATTGCCTCAGAAGTCCCGGGCCAGTCCATGGGTGACGGCCAGTTTCTTGCGCTGGCTAGGCAGTATGGCTGCATGGCGCTGCTGGCGACTCAATCGGTAAATGTCCTTGAGGCCTCTTCTTTGAGGGAAACGTGGCGTTCAGTCTTTAGCAACTTAGCGGCTAAAATCTATATGCGTCTTGTAGACAATGAAACAGCAGAGCAGGCAACCAAGCTTGCCGGGGAAGGTGATTGGCAGATGATCTCAAGAAGTACCTCTTTCGGGAGTGAAGGGTATAGCTCCGGAAGACAAAGGGAGTTACGAGAACGCAAGAACCTTCCGACCACTATACTTACACAGGTACTGAAAACCGGGGAGGCTGTTGTGATTGGCTCTCTCGACGGCGGGCGTACAAGGCCCGGCACCTATTTTCTCAAAGTGCCCTATCCGCCGGGGACGGTCCCCATGGATAGTTCAAACACTCAAAATTAGGCTTATGCCAGATTATGAGCACACGTAACCACACCATAAGTCATGAAGCGGCGCAACAAAGCGTACAGCAGGCCCAAAAGGATCAAGCGCAGCAACAAGCCACGGCGCAAAGCACCGCTGCGTCGCGTGTTCAAGACAGACAGGAACAAAAGGCCCAGGACCAGCAAAGTGCCAAAAGCCGGGAACGGGGACAAGACAGACACCAGAGCCAGGACCGGACCAAAGACCGCGATGCAGCCCAATCCCGGGATGCCAACTGGGACAAGGAGCAGGAAAAAGATGAGGCGCAATTAACTCAGCGCTGGGAGGAGATGAGTGAAGAGGCGCAGGCAGCCATCAAACAGGAGTACCGCCAGGTCGGCGAGCAGGCCGAAAAGGCCAAGCAAGCACTCGACGCGGCCGAAAAACAACAGCACAAGCAGCATCAGGAGGAGCGGCAGCAGCTGGTCGCTGAACAAACCCAGGAACTGGATGAGACTCGCAAAGAAGACCCCGGGAAAGTGCAGGAGGTCGAGCAGCGTCACCAGCAGCAGCGCAATGAACTCGAGCAGCGCCAGCTGGAGGAAACCGACAAACTAGCCCAAGGCTACGAGAAGCTCGCGCAGGAGATCGATGGGGCTCGCCGGGATGTCAAGGAGGCCAGACAGGAGGCCAAAGACGAGGGCAAAGACACCGACCACGAGGCCGTTGAGAAGCTGCAGCAGCGCAAAGAGGCCCTGGAGACGCTGGAGCAGGATTACGAGCAAGGCCAGGAGCATACGCAAGACAGACATAAGCGCCAGGACCAGACCAAAGACCGCGATGAGGCCCAATCCCGGGATGCCAACTGGGACAAGGAGCAGGAAAGGGATGAGGCGCAATTAACTCAGCGCTGGGCGGAGATGAGTGAAGAGGCGCAGGCAGCCATCAAACAGGAGTACCGCCAGGTCGGCGAGCAGGCCGAAAAGGCCAAGCAGGCACTCGAGGCGGCCGAAAAGCAACAGCACAAGCAGCATCAGGAGGAGCGGCAGCAGCTGGACGCTGAACAAACCCAGGAACTGGACGAGACTCGCAAAGAAGAACCCGGGAAAGTGCAGGAGGTCGAGCAGCGTCACCAGCAGCAGCGCAATGAACTCGAGCAGCGCCAGCAGGAGGAATCCGACAAACTAGCCCAAGGCTATGAGAAGCTCGCGCAGGAGATCGATGGCGCTCGCCGGGATGTCAGGGAGGCCAGACAGGAGGCCAAAGACGAGGGCAAAGACACCGACCACGAGGCCGTTGAGAAGCTGCAGCAGCGCAAAGAGGCCCTGGAGACGCTGGAGCAGGATTACGAGCAAGGCCAGGAACATACGCAAGACAGACAAAAGCGCCAGGACCAGACCAAAGACCGCGATGAGGCCCAATCCCGGGATGCCAATTGGGACAAGGAGCAGGAAAGGGATGAGGCCCAATTAACTCAGCGCTGGGAGGAGATGAGCCAGGAGGCAGAGGCGGCCATCAAACAGGAGTATCGCCAGGCCGGCGAGCAGGCCGAAAAGACCAGGCAAGCGCTCGAGGCGGCCGAAAAGCAACAGCACAAGCAGCATCACGAGGAGCGGCAGCAGCTGGACGCTGAACAAACCCAGGAACTGGATGAGACTCGCAAAGAAGATCCCGGGAAAGTGCAGGAAGTCGAACAGCGTCACCAGCAGCAGCGCAATGAACTCGAGCAGCGCCGGCAGGAGGAAACCGACAAACTAGCCCAGGCCTACGATGAGCTCGCGCAGGAGATGGATGGGGCTCGCCGGGATGTCAGGGAGGCCAGACAGGAGGCCAGAGACGAGGGCAAAGACACCGACCACGAGGCCGTTGAGAAGCTGCAGAAGCGCAAAGAGGCCCTGGAAAGGATGGAGCGAGACTGCAGAGATCTCGATTGGAGTGACATGACCAGAGAGCTCCAGGAGGCAGGACAGCATGATGTGGACACCGATCAAAAAGCCGACGCACAGCTCAAAGAGGCATTGGCCCAACAAGAGATCGACGCAGATCGTCTCAGACAGGACGCGGCGAACGACCGCACGGTCGATCAATACAAAGGCTGGGAGCGCCTGCCCATGACCCAACGCGAAGTACTGCAGAAGGTCTGAGATCGAGATGCATCATTGCTAGACCGCGCTGTTCAAAGCGAGCATGAGGCCCAACATAAGAAAGCAATTGACGAATTGTTGTCGGAAGTTTTCGAAAATAAGCTCTCAAACCAAGATGTTGAGCGACTTGAGAAGGCTATTCATACCTTGCATGGTGAACATCTCGCTGAGCGGGGAGCTCTAGACGCGGATGCGCAGACACGCGTATTAGGGCAGTTGGAAGACAATGACCTTCGCAAAACCCTTGAGGACAACCCCTGGATGCAAAAAATAAATGCGCAAAAGCTCCAGAAATATTGGGATGATTATTCTCAAGGCGACGATAATAAATCCGTATTTTCGCATTACGTAGCCGCTCGGCGGCTTGCCCACGCTCGCGGGGCTCTCGGAGAGTTAGATGCTCCCCATAGTTTGAGTGATCGATACGAAGTGCTGAAGGGGCTGCAAGGGCCGGACCACGAGGCAAATGTTACGAATCGAGGAACAGATGCCATTTTTATTGAATTACCATCTGTCGCGGCAAAGGAAAAACCTGAAATCCTTGTTACGGACAACAAGGCATATAGTGAAAAGGGAATCATCAATTCAGTCCCGGCGCTAGTTGAAAATCTTGCAGAAAACCTAAGGGACGATGCCAAAGAGGTCGCGGCGTATCTAGATTACTGGAAGGGTCGGGGGGAACCTGCGCCGCCTGCGTATATCAGAGAAGCGGCCGATCGGTTACAAAACGCGGCAGCGGAAATAGGTAAAATTACACACGGTTTGGGTAAAGAGGATTTGCGCCGGATCGAGACTCAGCAGCAGATTCAAGCGGCACTTGATCGGCATCGCATCCGACGAGAAATAACCACGGCGAGGGGTGCCAGCACCGACGCAAGCGAATACCTTAAGAACGTCGGTATCAAAATCCGCCATCTACATTAAAAATGACTTGCTATTAAGGTACCACAGGCAATGAAGTATCGCTCTTCCTTTTCGTCCGCCCCCTCCCGACTCCGATTTTCACCACCTCCTGATGGCGCAAAGAAGGGTCCATACTGAAACTTTAGGTCACATCATTGAGCAAATGACAGTGGACAGGCGCGAGCGCTTAGTAAGGCTCCAAGAGGTGCTGATGCAGGCGCTCCGAGAGACCAAGAAACGCCAATCAGAAAAGCCTACCATAAAAATGATATGATCCAGGAAAAAAAACCAAAGATCGTAACAGCTATTACTATGATACCAACTATACCAACTATACCAACTATAATAGATAGAGCGAAAGAAAATATTGTCGATAGGAGCTTCACCCACACTGAACTGCCTGAGGTTTTGTTCCGGGAAGAAGTCCCCGTCGAGGGATTGACCGGCGTGGGCGTGGTTCTGACAGCCTTTGCCGGTGAGCTGCCCGGTGTTGGAGGGGTTGGCCTTTGCAGCACCGTTTGATTATTTATTGGGCGGGCGCTGGTCCGTGCTTTCGTGCGTCTGGATATTTTTCGATTTCGTTTGCACCATGGGCAGGACTTAAGGTGGTTGCCGAAAAGATGATCCTTATCTCGAGAGCATGAAATCAGCTCACTGGCTGCCTGTATAAGGGCACTTTTCCATTCGGCTGCGCTTGGGCGCAGCACTGGTCTGCCGGCGCCTTCCTCAAAGCAGCGCGTGAACAGGTCCCTTAATTTCGGATGGAGTATGGACAAACTCGGCGCGATGGGAGAGATTTTAAGCGGACTCTGTTGGCGGCCGAATGCGAAATTGCCGCGCGAAATTCGCTGGCCGGGCGTCCAATGTTCGGCAGATTTGTCCGGGACGCCATTAAAAGGATGAAACCCTCCCATGATCAACTGAAAAATGAGCACCCCCAGACCAAAGAGGTCATGTTCCGCCTTGCGGTTTAAACGAGAAAATTTGCGCTCCTGAAGTTCGGGAGGCGTAAACCCGGGGGTGCCGACTGTACAGCGATATACGCCGCCCGTGGACTTATTCGGAACCTGGAATGAGTCCGTATCGATCAGCGTCACCAAGGCTTGGTCGTTTACGAGAACGTTTTGGTCTTTTACGTCTCCGACTATATAACCCTTTGCATGTGCTGCTGCAAAAGCACTAGCAATGTTGGATGCGGTTATATGAAGGTACTTGTGGTTAAAATGCGGAAAAGTCATTTTACGTGAGCGTGGGTTTGCGACCTGGTGCAACTCTACAGCGTTATCTATCCTCTTCATCAAATAGCCTCTAAATCCGTTTCTCGAATCCGCATTGAGAAGCAGATCGACCGGCCATGCCAGCGAGATATGGCCCGGCGTTGCTTTATCCTTGGGAGGATTTTCATACATCGCTTCGACCTTGCGCCTGTGCGTGGAGGGCTTATGGTAAATTTTGGCTACTAGATCAGGGGATTGGGGCACCTTGAAGATGCGACCTTGTCCGCCCCTCCCGAGCAGGTCGTCCCTACCTTTGATGATGAGTGTTTTGGCCTTGAATTTGTACTTGCGCTGAAACTTCATTTTTGGGTCTTTTCGCGAGCTGTTAAATTGCCGGATTCCTGCGTGGCAATTGTGCCGGATTCGTCAAACACGAGCCTACGAGCTGTCAACAGCAGCGCTATGTCGTCGTCAGAGGGCCCGCCGGACACGATCAGACAAACAATTTGTAAAAGCTTATGTCACTTATGGGTTCCCCAACTAGGGGGCGGCAACGGTACGTCTGTACCGACGAAACGTGATTGTGACCACCTTGACAAGCTGACGGACAGCCATTCAAATAGCTCTTGGAAATTAATTTTTTTCAGGCGCAGAGCCTCGGTTCCCGTAATACCCGAGATTTCGGCAAGATCAACATCATTGCCTACACCAACCGGGAAAATCTTGACACGCTTTTGTGTCTCAGCCAAGCGTAGCTTCTGTTTAGCTTTTTTTATGACATTTCGCGACTCGCCTTTCGAGCGACCATCTGTAAACATGAACAGCCAAGGACGATAATATGGTATACCAAATGACCTGTAATCAGATTTTCGTACCTCGATTTTGTTCAGGGCCTGAATAATGCCAGTTCCTAAAAACGTTTGATCCTGGGAATGCTGCGCAGCAGTCAATTTAGGAATTTTGAGATCTTTAACCGGCTTGAACTCTTGTATAGTCTTCACTTTGCTGTCAAAGGTTAAAATTGACAGGTCAACTCTTTTTACCGCAACGTTATCTTCGAGCAGCTGCTTGCGGAAAGTTTGCAGTCCGCTGTTTAGTTTCTTGATGCGTTTACCTTTCATGGAACTGGAAGTATCAAGAAGCAACACACAGGCACAACGCTGATCGGGATTATCAGCAAACTCACTGATATCAAGTAGGGTGGTTAACATGGTAGGTCCTTTCTTCTACACGTGTCAGGTAAACAATGAAGCTGCCTTCGAACCAGGCGCCTGCTGCTTAACAATTCCCATTAAGCGCCACACGGCGGCCTATTTGGGTCGCGACATCGGCTCGATTAAGCGAAGACGACCGGAGGTAGAAACCTGCACTGTGCAAGTATAACGCTTCGCCGATGCCAATCAATTTCATTGCTTCGTTAAATGGAATTGATGATCCAGGGTTTTCCTTCCACTGTGTCGAAAGCCTGGTAATTTCCTGACGACCCGCTTGTGATTCTCAATCCAAGATTTATTGGCTGTGAGGGCATTGGAGGAAGAAACATGCCAAATTCACCGGTCATTGGTTTAAGATCCGCCAATGCATTGAGCGTCAGCACCTTTCCATTGACATCGTAGCTCCAGCTCCCATTCAGCCCAATGGGAATCGTCATGCCAACCATTTTTGTCACAGAACTCCCTGCCATGGATCCATTGCTATCGAGGTCAAGTGTCATGTCACTCGAAACCCCCATCATGCCCGCATAAACACCCATTTCGCCCATGTTCCTCAGATCGGGAATAATCTTCCAACGCCCCGGCACTATTTCAGGTGGAGGCGGCGGCGGGGGGGGCGGAGCATAGCGAACTGGAGGAGAGGGTGCCGGTTGCTGCCGCGGCGGTGACAGACTGGTTGGCAGTGAGCGCGATTTTTTTCTTTTTTTTGCCAGGCTAGATATTTTCTGATCCCGTTGGCACCATGGGCAGGATTTAAGATGGTTGCCAAAAAGATGATCGCCATCTTCAGAACATGTAACCAATTCATCCGCTGCCAGCCTAATGGCACGTCTCCATTCCATTGCGCCTGGACGAAGCACAGACTTTCTGGCGCCATCCTCAAAGCAGCGCGTGAACAATTTCTGCAATTTCGGGTGGAGTATGGATAAAGACGGTGCGAGGGGAGAAATTTTCAGTGGTTTCTGTTTTCGACCGAATGCGAAATTGCCCCGCGAAATTCGCTCCCCGGGCGTCCAGTCTTCGGCAGACTTGTCAGGAACCCCACTAAATGGATGAAATCCTCCCATAAGCAATTGAAATATGAGAACGCCCAGGCCAAAGAGGTCATGTGCTGTCGTACGGTCTATAGTCGATAAGTTGAGCCCCTGCAGCTCGGGTGGCGTAAATTCGGGCTTACCCACCGTACAGGGAAAGACTCCGCCGGTGATTTTATTCGGCACCTGAAACGAATCGGTATCGACCAGTGTAATCAGGGCTCGCTCGTTTATAAGAACATTTTGATCCTTGACATCCCCCACGACATAACCCTTTTCGTGGGCCGCTGCAAACGCGCTGGCAATATTGGCTGCGGCGATGTGAAGATATTTGTGATTGAAAAATGGATAGGTTTTCCTGCGTGAGCTAGGATTTGCGATCTGGTGCAACTCCTGGGTGTCGTCTATCCGTTTCATCAAAAAACCTTTGAAATCGCCACCTGAATCCGCATCGAAGACCAGGTCGACCGGCCACGCAAGCGACACGTGACCCGGTGTGGCGTCATCTTTCGGAGGATTCTCATACATCGCTTCGATTTTATCCTGTTTCTCGTCAGGCTCATGGTAAATCTTGGCCACCAGATCGGGAAATGGGGATACCTTGAAGATGCTGCCCTGTCCGCCCTTCCCGAGCAAATCCCGCGAAGCGTTGATGACAAGTGATTTTTTTTTGAATTTGCAGTGAATTTTCATAGCTCCATCCTATTCTTAGATAATGAATTTTCATGATCCGAATCTAAATCCCTTTTTAATAGGTCTCGGAAGTTAATTTCCCTTAGCCGCAGTGCAGTGGTGCCGGCGAATTTTCCAATCCCGGTGAGGTCGGCGTCCTCGCTCACAGCGACCGGAACAACGGTTATGCGATTGCTGATCTGCGCTGCACGCAGCCGCTGCCTTGCCTCATCAATATTTTCCTGCGGTTCACCCGCCGGCTGCGCATCTGTGAAGAGAAACAATCGCGGTCGGTAGCTCAGCAAGCCATTTTCCCTGTACGCAGCGATGCGAGCCTCTATCTTGTCAAGCGCTTCGCATATCGCAGCACCTAGAAGCCTTTTTGGGGTAGGAACACCGGTCGAAAGTGTCTGGGGTGCGAATTCCTTGAGTAGACCGAAGTCTTTTACCATCTTGATTTCGCTGTCGCAGCTAACAATGGTCAGATCGACTCTTTCACCGGCGTAGCGATCTTCGCGCAACTGTTCTTTGAAAGTACGCAAGGCGTCATTTAATTTCTCGATGCGTTCGCCCCCCGGATAGTCCGATGTATCGAGAAGCAACACACAAGCGCAACGCGGACCGGGGTTGTTGGCGAACTCACTGGTATAGGTCTCAGTTGCTGATTCGCTCTGCAAGTTCTCCACGTCTTTTTGAAAGCGAGTTGCCAGCAGCAGCGTTATGTCGTCGTCAGAACGCGTCCGGACTCGATCAGACATAAGCAGGGAATTGAGTTCAGCGCAGGCCGCCTGCTCGTCTGCTTGCTGACGCACAAAAGAAAAAACCGGTTTGAAAAACGGGAGAAAAGGTTCCCAGGCTGGATATTGCATTGCTAGAAGCTGCAGCCCATCGGATAGCTCGGCCACAGACTGTACGCCCGTCTCCTGCATGACAAATTGCGCGGAGTCTATCGCTGTTGGTGAAACCAGAAATATGGTTTCGTTAGCATATTCGCTCGGCGCCGGTTGAGTGAGCGCTCGAATGGCGCCGTCTTCTGCTTGGACCACGATGCAGCCGTCACCGATCTGAGCGGCGATCGTGACAGACGGACTAAGCGCCATTAAAATCAGGGTGCTGGCAAATTCGCGCACCGGTTTTTGAAATGCACCGGCTACATCACCTACTACACCAACCGTAGACTCAAGCACCTTCCTGATCCAAGAACGCCAGGTGTCTGCACCGGCTGTCAATGTACCTGTTCTTGAACGCTCCGCAATACGTTCCGAGAGCAGCCGAACCGCATGGGATACCGCCACACTCGCGCCAATGTCCGAGTGTGCAGCCGATCCCGCCCCGTCGGCAACCGCCGCCACAATCCAGTCGTTATCGAGGATGCGCCATTTGTGTGCATCCTGACAGGGCTTGCCGGTTTTTTCGTGGCTTGACCCCTGAACCGACGCGGCAACCACACGCCATGCCTTTTGCTTGTCAACTTTGCCATTGGCAACTTTTTTTGATCTGCCCATCCACCAGTTAGAGGACTGATATGGCAAATGGGCCCCACAATTCGTCTCCATCAATCGATGCTCTTCAAGCTTCCGATGTTCTTCAGCCACACGTAATGATTCGAAATCAATGCAGCTCCCCGTCATACCCTTTACGAGATACTGAAAGAAAACAGAATCAAGGTCTTCTACCGGCATCGAGTTTAGCTCAGAATCTTCTTTTATTTCCGCAAGGTCCACGCCCTCATTGGTAGTGAAAAAAAATATCTCGATGTCTCTAGCTTTCCTGGCTGTGCCCAAACGTTTCTTGGCCTCCTCAATGAAAACCAGTGACTCACCCTCTGAGGCACCATCGGTAAACAGGAACATCCTGGGACAATCGAAAAGAATACCATTCTCTTCATACTCAATCTTGCGAGCCACAATCCTGTCCAGTGCTTCGCAGATAGCCTTTCCCAAAACCCTTTTTCGACTGTGAGAGCCCGCATCTAAAACAGGCGCCTCGAAATCCTTGACTAGGCCGAATTCTCTTATAACCTTGACTTCACTATCGAAGGCCATAATTGCCAGGTCGACCTTCCCGGCGGCGACTGTATCCTGAAGCATTAGTTCCTTGAAAACTCGCAATCCGGCATTGAGTCTGTCAATGCGTTCGCCTTTCATTGAATACGAGGTATCAAGGAGCAAAGCGCTGGCACATCGCCCGTTTGAAGCATTAATGGTGCTGATGTAGTCCATAAGATCTCTCCATGATTATTTTTCCCAAAACATCGACCGTGTTATTCTAGGAGTTAATTGGTCCAAGGTTCACGACCAGGTTCGAAAAATTGCAGAATGTATAGGTATTGAGATTTCGGAAAGCAATGTTTGCAAATATCGTCTCCATCTGGTCCTTTACATTCCATCTAAGTATGCACCCAGCCAAGTGATTGTCGTCATAAAAAGGCGCCCCGCAGCCCGGATATTCAATCTTAGGCCGCAGATGTTAAAGAATTTTTTTTGCTGTAATGTTCGATCTCGACGCCACATCGTCAGCATGTTAAGCGTGGACGAGATCATAATGCCGCTATAAATACAGCAAAAGAAGTCAAAGAGCGTCAGACCGACAAATTCAGTTTAATTGGCAGGGCCTCTTTATGGAGGCGCCTCAAGCAGAGTGCAGAGTCCTTCAGAGTCACCATTTCCTTCTCTGGACGGCTTGCCCGACGCCGTATTAAGAAGTGGTGCGAACCAGTCAGATCGAGGCCTAGCCCTATCTTCTCCTCGGCGCCACCGGTAAGGAAATTAGGCGGTGCGCCAATTTGGGGGAGGAAGCGACATTTGGGCGCCGACATTAACATCAGAGTGGGACACCACCGTAAGACTTGCGGACAACCAAACGAATAATTCACTGAATTTGGTCTCGTTTAGGCGCAGCGCCTCCGCTCCAGCGATTTCTGTTAGTTCGGTAAGATCAACGCCATCCCCAACAGCCACGGGAAATACCTTGACATGTTTGCCATCTTGTTGCTTGCGCAGCCGCAGCTTGGCTTCCTCGACCACGCCCAATTCCTCACCCTCAGGATGACCATCAGTGAGGAGAAACAGCCAGGGCCGATAGTACTGGATACCATTTTCCTTGTATTCGGTCTTGCGATCATCAATCTTGTCCAGAGCTTCACTGATGGCTGTTCCCATAAACGTCTGATATTGAGCCGTGAGTACGGGAGGCTCGAAGTCATCGAGGGGACCGAAATCCCGCACGACCGTGACTTCGCTGTCAAAACTTATAATCGCCAAATCCACTCGTTTGACAGCCATATGATCTTCAAGCAATTGTGTCTTGGAAGTTTGAAGTCCGTTATTGAGTCTCTTTATACGTTCACCGTCCATAGACCCCGAGGTATCTAAAAGCAATACGCAAGCACAGCGTGGGTCAGGGTTCTCCGCGAATTCGACACTAGGGCTAAGATCCGTGTTTCCCATAACATAAACCTCCTTTTTATTAACTTCATTCAATCAGATTATTTGGAGCAAGAATCGGAGAGAATTGACAATTGAGCAATTAAGAAAAATAGTGAAAAGTTAGCTCTTTCTTTTCAAGGAATAAAATTCTGTTTTCAGGGGAGACAAATATCTAGAGTTGAACTACAGCGTTTTCGATTCAGGATGCAAGCCAGAATTTTATTTATTCGTCAAGCATTCTATATAAACAGATTCAAAAAGTCGTTATCTAAAGTGATTCAGATATAGTTATTAGCAATCCTTGACTAGCAAACATTTAGTTTTACTTTTCTCGATTCTTGGGATTGAAATTACTTCAAACGACACTAATTTGAATTGTTAATAAATCGATCTGCAGATTTGGTGCCAAAAATATTCAAGCAGTAGGAACCTTTGGTACTAGCTATTTAGGTTGCTTAAATTATAGGGATTTTTGCGGTGATATTTTTTTTAATTTCGGCAGGAGGAAAAAAAGTTCTAATCCGTACTGTAAAGTTAGTTTACATTTGGCCATTGTTGGCTGTGATTTTGGTTGACAGCCCAAGAGTACCTGAAAGAGTTGATAGGGAGAAAGGGACGCTCAGGGGAATAAGAGACGGGATAGAGGCGAGTTTGGGCCCGACCCCGTTTTTCTTTTTATGGTACGCCCGCTGCACACCGGAATATATTATAATTATAAGACGTGTCGTCCCGCCCGGACGGACGGGAGCAGGATTTTTATGAGCCTCCGACTTCACGAATCCCGCCAAAGTTCGGCGGGATTTCGGCTGCGCCTCAACCTGCGGCCTGCGGGTTCGAAGTCAGAACCTCTGGGTTTCCCAACCTCCTCAAATCACTATAACCATCCGATATAATAGTATTTATAGAATTGCAAGTCAGATACGTTTGTGTGTGAAGCATGACCGGCTATTGACATTAAGACGGTGAGCCTAAAGTGCATATTCTGTTTTATGCGGGCTTCAAAAATCGATACGAGGAGAATTCAATTGGGAGAGCGAAGGTGCAGAGATAGTGTCGATAATTACCGTGGTATTCAGCGCTTGAAGTGCAAGGCCTTGGGCATTGCACACGGCACTGCCCAAGGCGCACACTCCAACTTTGGATTATTTACAGAATTGCAACCAGCCCGCAGGAGGCTGGAGTATTAATGTCTAGTGCAAAAACCGCTGAAGGTATTTATTCAGCAATTAGCTTCATTACGCTCTACCCGCCAACACATCGGCATCATCCGGAACTTCGTCGACGACGTGATGCTTGGGCGGATGGGACTTCTGGGTCATCAGGCATACCGGCACCATCACGATCAGCGATACCACCGGCGGAATCAAGGTGTCCAGACCGGCCAGATGTTCCGGTATCGTGTAGAACAGGTACAGCCGCAGCACGGAGCCGACAATAATGGACGCCAGCGCTCCCGGCGTGTTGGCCTTTGACCAGAAAATACCCAGGGTCAACGGCACGATGACTCCGGCAAACACGACGTCAAATGCCAGAACCAGCAGGATGCCCGGTTCGGGTTTGACGATGGCCAGAAATATGGCGAAAGCAACCACCGGTATGGCCATGATCCGGCTGATAATCAGCAATTTACGGTCGGAGATAACCTTGGCGGCATCTGTTGTGTCAATCTCATTCTGATTGTTTGATCTGCTGCGGGCAATCGGCATCAGGATGTTTCTTTGCAGCAGGTTGCGTCCCAGCACCGTGGAAACACCCAGGATGCCGCCGTCGGCGGTCGATGCCCCGGCGCCGATGATACCGCCCAGAACCAGCAGCCCGAAGATAAAGGGCACATGCGCCTGGGCCAGGGTCGGCAGGATCATGCGCGGGTCGGCGATGTCCGGAAACAAGGTCAGGCCCATCAGGCCCATGTAGGAGCACACGATACCGGTAATAACCGTACCCGCCGCGCCGTAGTAACAGCTTTTCTGGGCTGTCTCGGGCGACTTGGCGGCAAAGATTCTTTCCATAAAGTCCAGGGCCACGATGTCGCCGATACCCAGGGCCAGAATGCCGGCCCAGTTCAGCAGGGCACCGTCGGCAATGGACGTCAATCCGGCCAGGTTAACGAAGTTGTCCGGGATGGCGGTCGAAAAATGGCTCCAGCCGTAATCGGCCAAAAGATAGAAAAAGCAGCCGATAAAACCGATCATAGCCGGATAGATCTGGACGATGTCGGTGGCAGCACAGGAGTAAAGGCCACCGGATACCGTGTAAATGAAAATGAAAATCGCGATGATGATCAATGCCGTGACGTAGTCCATCTCAAAAACAATGGACACGATCCAGGCCGAACCGGCGAAGTTGCCGGCCACCAGGATGGCAAAGCTAAAGGCCATCAGAAGGGAAACAAGGATCTCGGTAAGCCAGTTGTACCGCCGGAAATAGAAATCCGGCAGGGTCAGCAGGTTCATTCGGTTCAGGGGCTTGGCGAAAAAAGCACCCGTAACCAAAAGACACAGTGCCAGACCGAAAGCAAACTGGAAGCCGGCCCACCAGCCGCCGGAATAGACCCCGGCGGCATTGCCCATGGTGGCGTTGGCGTCCAGGGATTGCGCCAGGAGCATGGACCCGACAAGGAAAAACGGCAGGCTCTTTCCGGCGATAATATACCGCTTGCCGCTTCCCTGTACCAGGAAATACATGCCAACTCCCAGCACGAAGAATAGAATGATAAAGATAATAAGACCAATTCCCATTGCTGACATAATAAAAACCTCCTTTCCGCTACAGTTTCAGATTAACCGCAACTCGGGCTGAAGTGAACTTCCATTATATTGGTCGATGAATAAAGCGCTAAATTTAAAGCCTGGCATATCGTTCTGCGCTGAAAAATCGGGAAAATCAGGTAAAAATTGGAGGCCATCATGGGTGTGGTATCTGCAGGAAGCCTTAGGCTTTATGGATTTGCTGAAGAAAGGCTCATCCGGGTCATGAAAACGAGCCTGTCCCCCGTATCCGGCTCCCTGCTGAATTCAGGCAGATCGCATTGCAGTGATTTCACATCCACTACACGGATCATCACCCGATGGTCGCCGCAAATAATCCTGAGGGGGTAGCCTCGCCTTCAATATTATTCTCCCTTGGAGAACAGTTTCCTATAAACACATGCACCGGTAACCGGATTCAAGCCCTCGGCTTTAAGGCAGCAGGCACCGGGTTGGCGCCCGCTGCCGAAAACGCTTGGGTTGATTCCAGTTTACCGGTTTCCTTACACAATAAAACTGTTGAAAGATTATATCCGATCAGTTGCAGTTATTAGAAACCTTCAACCTGGTTCGGGAAGAAATCTTCGTATTCCCCTCTCGCGCCCTTCTCGCCGGTGTCTCGCTCGATATCGAGGGTGGTGCAGTGCAGGGCGCCGCCGAACGGGATCACCTTTTCGTACGGAATCGGAACCACTTCCACGCCCAGCTTGTCGAGCTGTTCCATGAAAGCCGTTTCGCCGGCTTCCACGCACATCACGTTCTCGTCAATGCTGAATGTGTTCAGGGAGATCCAGGACTTACCCTCGTACAACCCGGTCAGGTAAATCTCGTTCTTGTGAACACGGGTTGGCCGCGCGCCCACCACGATTTCCCAGTCGTTCTTTTTGAAAAGCTCGATGAACTTTTCATCAGCCGGTGGCCAATCCTCGTTGATGAGGCACAGACCACGCCGCGGCGTACACATGTTCACGTCGATGTGCCACGGGTGGAAATTGGTCGGCTTGTCACTGTTGACCGGCGAATCAAACTTAACGAGGTGAAAACGGAATCCGTGCTCTCGGCAGAACCGCTTCAGCCAATCTGCGCCCGCATGGTTGCCGACTGCTGAGGGCTGGTAGAACATGTCTTTGCCCATGCTCCAGATATCAGCTCCGTCCCAGAGGGATTCCCAGGGGAATTCCCCGTTTTTTTGCTGGAACTGGGCCGCCAGCAGCAAGTCCCGCTGCTCTTCATCAGTTCGACTTGTCCGGTCTTGATAGTAGCCCATGTCGTAGGTTTCATCTGTCAGCATCGGGAAGGGCGCTGAGGTGTGATACATGCTGGGGTCTTCCTTGGCGAGCAGGTTGAAGTACGGCCGCAGGTTGAACCGCTCATAAACGCGGGTTCGTCTAACCGTTGGCGCGTCGACAATGATGTGGCCGTGAACCCAAGTTACGTCGCGCACATTATTGACCCCGTGCATGTTATGCTGTCCCCAGCCGATGGGGCTACTGAACGGTCGGTTCATCATCATCGGCAGAATCGGGATTCTGTCAACGAGAATTCCCCGGTCTTCGAGGGTTTTCACGAAATAGTCCATCTGCTCGTTGGCTGCAGCCACCATCTCTTCGGGAAAAGGCATGTATCTGGGCAGCTTGCAACCAGGAACGTCGTACTGCCAGGCCGGTTCAGGGGCCGGCATGTTGGTTCCCTCCGGTCGGCCGATGAGGACCCGCTTTAACTTTGAGAACTCATCCGGAGACCATACCTTGATTGGTTCCCCCTCCCGCTGCGATACAACCATCGGCTTAACCGCCGGTTGCCCCTGGAGTACTACATCATACTCTTGTTTCGTGACATTCTGTGACATTACGATACCTCCTTCGTTACCTCTTGTTGTTGCACCCTATGGTGCATTTTTATATTAGATTAAAAGCCATGGTGATTATCTATCACGAATAATTGGTTTAAAAAAAGCATCACCGGGAGCAGGCCCGCAAGCAGGCCGCCCCCATATCAGAGAAAGGGTTATGACTTAAGAAAGATTGTGTTTTTTGACGAAGTCGTCCAGGACCTGGTCAAAATTGGGCCGCCCGATTTCCTGCAGGTTGTAGTACACCCGGGTGTTGGGCTTGTCGATCTTGATGATCCGGTTCAAATCGATGGGCGTGGCAATCACCACCGCATCACACTCGGTGTTGTTGATGGTGGTTTCCATATCCTTTAACTGCACTTCGCCGTAGCCCATGGCCGGCAGCAGCTCACCGATCTCAGGATAAATCTCAAAGGTTTCCGTCAGCCGGCCGACCGTATACGGGCGCGGGTCCACCAGGCTGGCTGCCCCGAATTTGCGGGCCGCAACCACGCCGGCACCGATGGTCATCTCGCCATGGGTCAGCGTCGGGCCGTCTTCGACCACCAGCACTTTTTTACCTCTGATCACCGCAGGATCATCCACGTCCAGGGTGGAGGCGCCGTCGATGACGACGGCATCCGGGGCCTCGGTGGCGATGTTCTTGCGGACTTCCTCGATACCCGCGGCATCCGCGCTGTCCATCTTGTTGATCACAACCACATCGGACATCCGCAGAGTCACGTTGCCCGGATAGTAGCTCAGCTCATGTCCGGGCCGATGGGGATCGATCACGGTGACATGCAGATCGGACTGGTAAAAGGGGAAATCGTTGTTGCCGCCGTCCCACAGGATCACATCGCAGCCGTCCGGGTCTTTTTCGGCCGCCCGCAAGATGGCCTCGTAGTCCACGCCGGCGTAGATCACGTTGCCGCGCACCACGTGGGGCTCGTACTCTTCCATCTCCTCCACGGTGCAGTTGTGCTTGTCGATGTCCTCAAGGGAGGAAAAGCGCTGCACCTTCTGGGCGGCGATGTCGCCGTAGGGCATCGGGTGCCTGATGGCAACGACCTTGAGTCCTTTTTCCATCAGACTCTCGATGATCCGCCGCGAGGTCTGGCTCTTGCCGCAGCCGGTGCGCACCGCGCCCACCGAGATCACCGGCTTGGTGCTTTTGATCTGGGTGTACTTGGGCCCGATCATGGTAAAACTGGCGCCGGCCGCATTGACGATGGCGCCCACCGACATCACGTGCTGGTAGGATACGTCGCTGTAAGAAAACACACAGTAGTCGGCGTCCAGTTCTTTAATCAGTCGGGGAAGGTCTTCTTCGGCATAGATTGGAATCCCGTCCGGGTACAGGGCGCCGGAAAGCTCGGCCGGGTACTTGCGGCCTTCGATGTCCGGAATCTGGGCTGCGGTAAAGGCCACCACGTTGTAGGCCTCGTTGTCGCGGTAATAGGTGTTGAAGTTGTGGAAGTCCCTTCCAGCAGCTCCGATGATGATTACGTTCTTCTTTGACATAATTTCTTTCCTCCGTAAAAAAATTAATAAACTTACCAACAATTAGAAAATATTTAATTAGGACTATTCTATCCACTCCGCGGTCAGGGCGTCTGTGTTAATAATTAAAACCGGATTTGTTCTTCATTTCGTAAATCCGCACATTTGCCGCGCCATAGTCCCGGTTGTAGGGGACGACGGCGGGTCCGAAATCCCAGATCTGCAATTAAAACAGCTATGCTATTTTACTATTTCGGTGCCGGCCTCCCCGGCGATGGCTTTTTCGATATCTTCCAGGTGGCAAATGACGCCGCGGTTTCCGGTGGCTGCGGTAAACTGCATTACCGCATCTACTTTGGGACCCATGGACCCGGCCGGAAATTGGCCCTGGCTGACATATTCCTGCATCTCGGCCAGCGGCGTTTTACGCAGCATTTTCTGGTCGTCCTTGCCCCAGTTGATTCCCGCGCCCTGAACGTCAGATGCGATCACGAAAATATCGGCGTTGAGTTCCTGGGCAAGGACCGAGCTGGCCAGGTCCTTGTCGATGACGGCTTCGACTCCGCGAAATTTTCTCTCTTTGCGAATGACCGGAATCCCACCGCCGCCGCAGCAGATGACGATAAAATCCATCTCAATCAGTTTTTTGATTTCGCGGCCCTCAACAATCGTCAGGGGTTTCGGGGAGGCCACTACCCGGCGCAAACCCTTATCGGTTTTGGCCAGATTATACGTCAGCCCTTTGACTTGCTCCTCGGTATAAAAGGGCCCAATGGGTTTGGTGGGATTTTCAAATCCCGGATCATTTTCATCAACAACGACATAGGTGATCAGGGTGGCCAGATGCTGCTGATTATCCCCCAGCTCCATAAAGGCCGTGTCAAGGGAAGATTCGATCATGTAGCCGATCTGACCCTGAGTCATGGCCCCGATAATTTCCAGAGGCATCTTGGGCACCTCGTCACAGCTTTCCTGCTGCAGCAAAAGATTGCCCACCTGGGGGCCGTTGCCGTGGGTGATAACGATTTTATAGTGTTGTGCCAGTTTGGCTATTTGGCCCATGGTCAGCTTGAGGTTTTCAAACTGCTCCTCGGCCGTCCCTTCCTGTCCGCTCTGGATCAGGGCATTGCCGCCAAAGGCCACCAGCATTATAGGTTTTTCCGGCATGTTTTAAATCTCCTTCAGATCTTTATGGGGTTTGATATAAGCCGGGCAATCCCGTTTCAGCAACCGAGCGTGGCCACCATAACGGCCTTGATGGTGTGAATCCTGTTTTCAGCTTCATCCCACACGATGGACGCCGGGGACTCAAAGACCTCCTCGGTAACCTCCATGGCATCCAGGCCAAACTTCTGGTAAACTTCTTCACCGATGACCGTATCACGGTTATGAAACGCCGGCAGACAGTGTAAAAACTTCACGTCGGGGTTGCCGGTTTTCTCCATGGCGGCCGCATTGACCTGGTAAGGCTCGAGCAGTTTGATCCTTTCCTTCCAGGCGTCTTCGGATTCTCCCATCGACACCCACACATCGGTGTACAGAAAATCGCAGCCCTTGACGCCCTCGTCCAGATTATCGGTAATGGTAATCTTGGCGCCTGTTTCCTTGGCCAGTTCTTCGGCCTGGGCCACCAGATTTTTATCCGGATGGACGCTTTTGGGAGCCACGGAACGAAAATCCATGCCCATTTTGGCCGCTCCCACCAGCAGGGAATTGCCCATGTTGTTTCTGGCATCGCCCAGATAGGCGAATGACATCTGGCGCAACGGTTTGTCGGAGTGCTCCATCATGGTCTGAAAATCGGCCAGCACCTGGGTGGGATGGTACTCGTTGGTCAAGCCGTTCCAGACCGGCACACCGGCATATTTGGCCAGTTCCTCGACGACGTCCTGTCCGAATCCCCGGTATTCGATGCCGTCATACATGCGTCCCAGCACGCGGGCCGTGTCTTTCATGGTTTCCTTGGTTCCCATTTGGGATCCCGACGGCCCCAGATAGGTCACATGGGCTCCCTGATCATAAGATGCGGTTTCAAAGGCACAGCGAGTCCGGGTTGAAGCTTTTTCAAAAATAAGGGCGATATTCTTGCCCTGTAAGCGTTGTTGCTCAAGACCGGCGTATTTGGCCTTTTTAAGATCTATGGCAAGGTCCAATAGAAATTTAATTTCCTCGGGTGTAAAGTCCAGTAACTTTAAAAAATGTCGATTTCTCAGATTGAAAGCCATTCCTACCTCCTCAAAAATGTTCGTATTATTATGGCGCCGTAATTTATTTGGGGCACGCCCGACATCGCTCAGTTGCTTTATAAGGACGACTGATTTTGAGTTTATAATCTTCGAAGTTTAATTCATGGAGTGTTCCAGCTTCACTGAAGATGAATCATAATCACCCCGACATACCTTTCTGAAGATGTCACGCCCAGTCGAATCCAGACAATGCAGTCGCCGTCACGTAAAATTTTGTCTGACGGCCCCCCTCGCGAGTGCCTGGTATTCTGTTGGCAAATGTGGAAGGGTACCAGCTTATTGTGCTACAGGTGGTGCTGTAAGCTGAATACATAATAGGTAGCAATTTGGATGCCAGAAGCGAAAAAGATGGGATAAAAAAATTTTGTGTTTAATTTCAGGTAGTTGTTAGGTCGGAAAAATGGCCCCGATTTTTCAGAACGACAATTAAGTGTAGCATTACACACTTGTGTAGCCTAACAAAACTGTGCGATGCTACACATTGTCCGGGGGCGGCTGAAGTTATATTTCTCTAATCGCCGGTACATGATCCAGCGACTGATCCCCAGAAGACGGACAGCTTTGGAAAGGTAAAATAGGGACAGGTAAATTATCTATGCGACCTCCGTTGAGTCATTTTAATGAAAGGTAAAATAGGGACAGGTAAATTATCTATGCGACCTCCGTTGAGTCATTTTAATGGTTGGACGTCGATCAGCAAACGTTGCCACGATACCGCCCGGATTTTCTCACTTAGGGGAAACGTATTATCCCCGGCATGAATGACATCCAAGCGGTTTAGTTTTAGATCAGAAAGCGCGCTGCGCATTGAGGGTGTAACGCGCGGGGAGGTCGTTCGTTTGAATTCAAAACCGTATCGCCGGCGACCTCGTAAGACAAAAAGATCCAATTCAGCGCCGCCATGTGTGGCCCAGAAATAGCACTCCTCCGGAAAAGCCTGCAGCCGTCGGATGACTTGTTGCAGTAAAAAACCCTCCCACGATGCGCCAACCTTTGGGTGACCTTCCAGGTCCATCATACTTCGGAGGTTTAGCAGAGTGTGAAGAACGCCGGAGTCGGTGATATATATTTTTGGCGCCTTTACCTGTCGCTTTGAAATGTTTTCATGCCATGGCTGAAGCTGGAGAGTGACTAAAGCGGAAGTCATCAAGTCCAGGTAATTTCTCACTGTCGTATCAGCAACCCCGAAAGATCTGCCAAATTCTGAAGAATTCCAAATCTGGCCGTGATAGTGCGCGAGCATGGTCCAAAAACGCTGTAATGTGGTCGAGCGAATTGTAATACCAAGCTGAGGAAGATCACGCTCCAGAAAGGTGCGAATGAACCCCCGCAGCCATTCATGACTCTGTGAATTGGTTCGGGCCAGATAGGCGCGGGGAAATCCACCTCGCAACCAGAGGCGTTTCCGTCTTTCGGTTCCGATTTCGTCGAAAGCAAAACCGTTCAATTGGTGATAAACGATACGCCCGGCGAGGGTCTCAGAACTTTGGCGCAGGAGATCGGGTGATGCACTTCCTAAAACCAGAAAGCGCAACGGTAGTTTAGGTCGATCAACCAAAACGCGCAGGACCTGAAAAAGATCCGGCAGGCGTTGAACCTCGTCGATTACTACCAATCCTTTCAGATCTTTCAATACCAGCATGGGATCAGCCAACCGCGCTAGGTCTTCCGGATTTTCCAAATCAAAATATGATGATTTTAGTTGGGATTCTTGCACGAAAAATCGCGCCAGCGTGGTCTTTCCGACCTGGCGTGCACCGATTATACACACAACCGGGTGACGTTTGAGCAGTCCATAAAGCGAATCGATTTCTTGTCTACGTTCAATCATGGAAACTTACTACATCGAAAATTCGGTGGTGTCAACCGAAATTTCAAGGTAATGGGAATGGAAAAAAATGGCCAACTGACGGCTTTTAATACTCTTAAACGGATTTTACCGGTCGTAAAGGGTAATAATATCAGTCGTAAGAAAAAAAGGGACAGGTAAATTATACTTGACAATGATAATCATTCGATATAGGTGGGTGGACCGTGTTTTAATATGATGCCGGCAAATATAGGAGGTAAGAAATGCCAAGAACCTCACGATTGATCGTTACTGAGGAGAAAGCCGTATATCATGTCATGTCCCGCACTGCTCTGGATGGTTTTCCTTTAAAAGATGCCGAAAAGGATTTCATGCTCGATCTGATCAAACGGTTTTCAGCGCTGTATTTTACTGAAATTTTTGGCTTTTGCCTGATGGGCAATCATTTTCATTTGCTGGTTAAAATGATTCCTGGACACGAATTTGCTGATGAGGATGTTCAAAAGCGGTTTGAATCATTTTTTGGCGAAAGCCGTGAATTTTCCCAAGGTCAACTCCCCTACTGGCGTGAAAAGCTGTCTAGCCTTTCCGAGTTCGTGCGGGAGATCAAGGTTGGCTTTGCCCGCTACTACAACCGGCGGCACAACCGCCGGGGTTATTTTTGGGGCGATCGCTTCAAGAGCGTGATTGTCGACAAGGGTGACACGCTGGTCAACTGCCTGGCGTATATCGATTTAAACCCTCTGCGGGCCGGCATCGTCGACCGTCCGGAGGAGTATCGCTGGAATTCGCTTGGGTATCATCTGCAGACGGAAAACAAGGATGGATTCCTTTCCACCGACTTCGGCCTCAAGGAGTTCAGCGTCAAGAGCAAAAAGGAGCGGATCAGACGCTATCGCCGGTATGTTTATGAAGCCGGGGCCCTGAACCGCCCGAACAAGATGCAGGCACAGGTCATTGATCCCAAAGTAGTTGCAAAAGAGCGCAAAAAGGACTTTGAAATCAGCCGGGTCAGCCGTTTTCGCCACCGTACGCGCTATTTTACGGATTCCGGTATCATCGGATCAAAGGAGTTCGTGGCTGAGAACTACAGGCGGTTTAAACACCTATTTTATTCAAGGCACGAAAAAAGGCCCAAACCGATCAAGGGCTTGGAGGGATTGTATTCATTAAAGCGATTGTCTGAGGTTATCTGAATCAGGACAAAATCGATTGTATATACTCTTCTAACTTCGGTATATCTTTCTGAATGGTTTCCCAAACAAGATCAAGATCAATGCTGTCATACTCATGGATCAAAACGTTTCGCATGCCAATGATTTTGTGCCATGGAATTTTAGGATATTGTTTTAAAAACTCTTCCGGGAGTCGATTTGCAGCCTCTCCGATTATCTCAAGGCGCCTATAGACTGCATCCTGTTTTTCAGTGGAGTTAAGAAAATCTTGTTTGGTTAGGCCGGCACTGTATTTATTAATTGCCTCAATCGAATCACGAATATCATCGATATAGACCAAAGGATCCTTTTTCATAAAATACGAACACTTTCCTGTAAAATACGTTTTTTTATTCGAGGTTTCAAATAATCTTTAGAAATCAGATCAACCTTATTTCCTAAAAGCTTCTCAAGTTCGTATTTCAGATCGCTTACATCGAAAAGACTCACTGTGTCTTCGTATCTGACAAGAAGGTCGAGGTCACTTTCGGGTTTAGACTCCCCGCGCGTGAATGAGCCGAAAACAGATGCCTCAACGACACCACCATCCCGCAAAATGGGTACAATTCGTTTCGCCAACTGCTTGATTTTTTCTGGTGTACCTTCACCAACATTCATGAGCTTTCACCGCCTTCTGACACAATTTAGCAAAGATACTGAATTTAAACAACAAAAAAGGGATAACCCGCATTGGTCCATCCCCTTTGCGTTATTACTGGTAAGCCCTTGGAATCCCTATTTTATTGATTCAAGATGTGATATCCCGCAAAAGGACAGCGGGATTTCGGCTTCGCTTCAAACCTGCCGATTTAGCTCGATTCCGCTTTTATTCTAATTAAAACGGGGTAGTGGCGCTTTTGCGCCCTACCCCGTTTTTCTTTTTATGGTACGCCCGGCAGGATTCGAACCTGCGGCCTACGGATTCGAAGACTGGCTCTCTAAGCTTCCTAACTTCCTAATTTTTTGTAACATATTGTATTCATTGCATTATCACTTTCTAAATTATAGCATATTATAGCATATTTTAGCATGTCTTATTCAAAAAGTCCCTCTCAAAGTCCCTCTCAATTTTGAATCTAACCAGCGTCTGATCATATTATATCCTATCCAATATATTTCTGCCGGTGTTTTTGGTGTACCAATACCTTTCTCTATACCTCCCAATCTAAGTGACCATTAATATCCAGTGATCTCAAACGCTATCCGTCTATAGATAGTCCATTCCACAGTTATTAGCCCGCGCCTATCAACATAAATATCTAAATTTATTACCAATTAATCTGTCCAAAGATTTTTATTCAAAAAAAAGTAAAAATAAATGTCCGGCATTCTCCTTTATTTACATCTTCATTACCAAGCGAGGGCACAAGCAAAAAGAAAATGGTCAAAGAAATGTACTCCGGTGAAAAAATCAAAGCATATGCAGCGTTCTGAGTTTCCACCGGGCAACCTGAAACGGAAGGAGGTACTTGGAAAAAACAAAAATTCTTTTAATCAACTTTTCAAACATTATTAAAAATCGAGCCCGAATTATCAAGCTCACAAGTTAGGTGAGCAATCGCCATGTCAAGGCAAGCGAATCGTAAATCTCAAAATGAAGTCGGAACTGAGCTACGGGCAATTTGGCAATAGTTTAGCAATTTTACCAACAATCTTATTAATAGGAGAAATCTATCATGTTTAAAAAAAGAAATGATTCCCTGAAAACAACCGGAACTGACAAAGGCAAGTCCATCAAGGACATAAATAAAACAACAAATCCCTCTACGGAGGCTGCGTATGAAACGGATAAATCGGGATCTGATCATCCAATAAAGGATGTGAATCCTGCAGAGGATCCGATTACAAATGGTACTGACGACATCCCCAAGACCCCGTCAGAAGAGGTGAAGGAATCATCTAAAGCAGAGACTAAACTTGGTGATAAAAAGAGCGGAACCCTTCCACCTGGCGTGACTTTGGAGCCACAAAAAAGCGATCATTTGGATCTCCGCATTGTCAGGAAACCTACGAGAGTTGCCAAAATCTACATTCCAGTCTCCGACGATGAAGGGGAAATGCTTGGTAATACGGAGTTGGTGAGAGAGGTTAGGGATTGTATCAAAGCAAATAAGAAACTTGATCCAGAAAAGAAAGAATCGCTGGAAGAAAACCTACACAAACTGAAAACGTTGACCCATCGCTACACTAACCTTTTGAATCAGACTGAGGGTATATCGATCGGAATACTCACGAAATACAAAATCTGGCAAGGAATGCTCTTTAATATCATCAAATCGCATCTGAAGGAGACGGGGAGGATATGGACCTACTGGTTCAAACAAAACTACAATCCCAAAACATTCAGAGCTGTTGAAGATTACATGAGCATAGCAATGATTCCAAAGGTGGAGGCGTACTCTGTATATGGTCTGGAGAGGCTTCGGGAGCTGAAAAGGGCAATAGGTGATTATGACCCTGAAAAGGATAATGATCCGATTGGAACATTCTTGAAGGCTAATGATATTCCACTCGAGTTCAATAACGACGATCTGTTCGAAAATTTCCGAGTCGATATAGACAGAGCTCTTACAATGGAAAAAATAAGGAAGGTCGAAGAAACTCAAGAGATAGAGCTTAAGGTAGATAAAGAGATAGTCAGGAAGCTTATTGCGAAGGGTAAAAAAATTGAGCCCAAAACAATACAAGACATGGTGACTATCAAACAGTCAGGGGGGGACCCAAACAAATATCTGAAGGATCATTATGGAAATAACGGATCTAAGCCAACAATTCTCACGTCGACTAAAACGGTCGAAAGTTTCCCCAGGCACGTAGCAGAGTTAAAATCTTCAGTAAAATATTTATCTAACCATCGCGATCTTCTAACGAAAATAAAGACAGAGACGATTAAAGATCTTGTTGATCTGGTGGAGGAGCTAAAGAAACTGAAAAAAGAGAAAGAAAAAACTAAATAAATTTAACCATGTCCCTGACTTAATCGCCAGGGGCATACAAAAATCGGAGGAAATATTATGGACTTGTATCACGCCAGTTTGAATCTATGGGTTCTATTGAGATATGTCGAATTGTTTCCAGATAAAAGACTGAATGTACTTAAGAGCTTTGGGATACTTAACAACGAAATGATGTTATTCCTTAAGAAACATAGGGATAAGATCAACGGTCTTATTTTTGATAGCGGGACATGGACACTCAATAAAGCTAAAAATGTCGATGTTAAGTCCCTTAACCTTAACACCTATAAAGATTACCTGTTAACTTTTTTTCATTATTTTGATTGGTATTTTAATTTCGATTCTTGTTTTACAGACGATGGGTTCGAGAAGAATTCATTCAATCAGATTATGCTAGAGGACTCTGGACTGAGACCAGCTCCGGTGATTCACAACATCTACGATGATGAGATCAGTTTCTACATAGATCAAGGTTACACACGGATCGCACTGGGTTCCTCACAGATTCGTACAATTGACCATATGGTTCATGTGATGAGACGATTCGAAGGAACGGGTGTGATGTTGCATCTTTTCGGCAATGCCAGCCCTCAATACATTTTTAACTTTCCGATATATTCATGTGACACCGCCATGTGGGCTAAAACTGGCGGGTATGGTTTCATTAAGTACTGGAACCCAAAGAAGGATATCGACAATAAGACTGATAAAATCTACCTGGAAGAGTACTACGGTGGGCACGGCAAAGATAAATCACTGATAAAGTTCTCAGACTATGAATTCAAAGACGACCTTGAGACATATTGGAGTGATCTATTCGGGTTGGAATATTATGATTTGATAGGTCATGATGGCGCATATAATAAAATGTTGGTCAACACACATTATTATGTAGAGCTCGAAAACGCTGCCAATAGGATACATCAAGCAAAAGGTATTTAAAACTATGGAGTAGCTCCTTCACAAAAAACCGCAGGGGGCTGCGATAATAACTGTAGAGAGTTATCTAAGTGAAAGATAATTCTCTCTTACCAATTATATTTCTTAACATCAAAGAGGAGTTCAAGATGGATAATATTCAAATAGTAAACTGGCTATTAACACGTCGGTGTAATTTAGATTGTGGGTATTGTAGAATCATTCGCGATTATCATGAAATGCCTAAAGAGTATCCAAATATGGGGTATTACTACAGCAATGAAATGGATACAAATTTCGTGATCATGATTTTAAAAAGATTGAAGCTGCATAATCCAAATTGTTTCCACATCTTCTACGGGGGCGAGCCCATCTTAAGAAAAGATCTGCCGGAAATAATAAATTACTGTAATAAAAATGATATTATTTACACGATTATCACTAACATTACCGACGGGGTCCAACCGATGGTGGAGGCGCTTATTGATTCAACAGACCGTGTAATGGGACTTTCATCTTCCGTTGATCCGCTGGTAGTCAATGATAAGAGTGACACTGCCAGATTAATGAAAAGTACCGCTGGACTTAACAAATTACCTCAGTATGGGGGTGTTATTAATGACTTGGTCGCGGAGGTGACTATTGATAGCAGAAATGTTGAGCATATCTATGAAACCGTTAAAAAGCTGAGTGACTTAAAAATTAATAGCAGTGTTAATTTTATCGATATTGCCAAAAGTCCCTATTATGACTTTTCAAATGTAACAGATAAGAGCCTGCTCGTCCATCGAAGCACTGAACTAAAAAACCAGCTGGATCGGATTGTACAGGATGGGTTGGATGTGCATATGGCGAAGACCTTGTTCCCACTAATATGGAAGATTCTTCCGTCCAATTTGGATTGTGGAATTGAAAATGATATCCACAATCTTTGTATCGACAGCGACGATGCAGTGAGGTTGTGTCTCAGGATTCGTGGAGTGGGCACACCAAGTATGAAGGTAGATGACTTAATCGATAGTAACGGTAATTTGGATCTGGGAATAAAAAAGTTCTATGAGGCTGATAAAAAGGCGTATTGCATGGGTTGTAACCACACATGCATGATCATGTCAAAGCTTCTCGTCGAAGATGAAAATCTTATCGGCGAGCAACACCATAGCGACAAGAGACGCAACGAATAGATTTATTGGTAGTTAAGGATAGAATGGCTGGTTCTAATTTGTGGAAGCAGCCATTTTACTTTTATCTCCAATTGCCATTTTAAGAAAAGTTTCTTCCCATCTTTTTCACAAGAAACAAACCAGCATTATAATTGAAACTTCTATCATTAAACAGGAACATACTGTTCAGGATCACCTGCCGTTTTTATTTTTTTATAGAACAAATAATCAAATGACTAATTGGAGGTATGAGAAAATGAGTAATAATAAACAAAAGCCACAGGTTCCGCTAATTTTGACCATTCCGCGTGAAGTCCTTCACGCTTGGTTATGCTAACCTAAAACTGACCCCCTGAGAGTCCAAACGACAACCCAAAATTGACCCCCTTGAGCCGATCTCTGGTATAGAGGATTGAAAGCGATCAATTCTACGACCGGAGGTGGAAAGGAGC
>Ga0209454_1000079_pt1 | contig 67155 bp, 58 predicted proteins | sample WorMetHERISLAND1_2_FD_187400 | JGI IMG/M metagenome (GOLD analysis project Ga0209454, IMG submission 187400) | Marine gutless worms symbiont microbial communities from Max Planck institute for Marine Microbiology, Germany - Olavius geniculatus... | ecosystem: Host-associated > Annelida >... | reverse complement strand
TTAAGATAGACAGAATACATTATTCGATGTTCGATGTTGGGCGTTCGATGTTCGACGTTCATTAGTTTCTTTTCTAGATTTTACCGGCCGTTTGTTAGGCTGGCGGCTAGGCTGACACCTGAACACTTACACCTGAAACCTTTCGTAACTTACAACATGTTGACAGAAAAAAGGCCCTAAGGGCCTAATACCCTATACCCTCCACTTTCCACCCTAAACCCTATACCTTAAACCTGTCTTTTGCCGAACGCCGAATACCGAATACCGAATACCGGCTTTTTCAATCCGCAATCCGCATTCCGCATTCCGCAATCGAGTAACCCTATACCCTATACCTTAAACCTGTCTTTTGCCGAACGCCGAATACCGAATACCGAATACCGGCTTTTTCAATCCGCAATCCGCATTCCGCAATCGAGTAACCCTATACCCTATACCTTAAACCTGTCTTTTGCCGAACGCCGAATACCGAATACCGGCTTTTTCAATCCGCAATCCGCAATCCGCATTCCGCAATCGAGTAACCCGATACCCTATACCTTAAACCTTTCTTTTGCCGAACGCCGAATACCGAATACCCAATTCCCAATACCCAGTACCCAATACCCATTACCTAATACATAATAAACAAGTTGCCATCCTGAAGACTTCTATCGTATAATACATTTTGATTCAGCAAATTTGATTTGCCTACAACGCTGAGAAACCTTGAATGGATCTAAAAAGTAAAAAACAAACAGCCAAATGGTATCTTGAAAGCACTTCTGACCCAAACAACAAGTGGATTTTTCCAATCGATCCGGTGCCCTTCACCATCGGCCGGGACAAGAGTTGTCACCTGACCCTGGAATCCAACGGCGTCTCCAGACACCATGCCCAAATCAATGTCAGCGGCGATATACTTTGGGTTCACGATTCCGGCAGCACCAATGGTACTTTTTTAAACGGCAAAGAGATCACTGAATCAGAGGCTCTGACAAATGGCGATATCCTGCATTTCGGAAAAGTCGGTTTCTGCGTTCTGCCCATGGATGAAGCCAAATCTTCCGATAACGGTTTCGACAGCAATAAAACCGTACACCTGGATAAGCCCGGCCTGCTGCCCGACCACTTGCAGGTTTACGCCGCTCCATTCAAAAAAATGATTCATGATCGGGCCGTGGTGCCCCATTATCAACCCATCCTCAGGTTTTCCGACAAAAGTATCAAGGGCTATGAAATTCTGGGGCGTCTGACCGGCAATGCCGATTTACCGGAAAACCCGGGCGATATTTTCAGCATCGCGGTCTCGCTGGATATGGAAGCCGAACTGAGTGCCCTCTTTCGCGAAGAAGGCGTGGGCCAGGCCCGTGATTTGCCGCAATCGGCCTCCTTATTCGTCAACACCCACGCCATGGAGCTGATCGATATCGGATTGCTTGAGCTGTCTCTCGCTAGAATTCGCAAACTTGCAGGTTCTACGAAACTTGTCCTGGAAATTACCGAAAAAGCCATCACCAATTTGAATCGGATGAAAAGTTTGAAATCAATATTGCAAAATCTGCATATCGGTCTGGCTTATGATGATTTCGGCGTGGGGCAGAGCCGGCTGGTCGAACTGGCAAAATTTCCGCCGGATTATCTCAAATTCGATATATCCTTGATTCGCAAGGTTCATCTGGCACCCAAGCGCTTGCACCAATTAATCGTCACATTTTTGAATATGGCCCGCGATCTCGGAATTTCCACGATTGCCGAGGGAATTGAATGCCGCGAAGAGGGTGAAACCTGCCGCCGACTGGGATTTGACTATGCCCAGGGTTTTTTTTACGGCAATCCCATCCCGATCTCCCAATTCGCCCCCCCCACCGCGCCAATCAAAACCACAAGCTAGGACTCACGTTTTCTTAACGAGAATTCTGGCATCTGCCACAACCGGACCTTCCTCGGTGGCCAATACCGGATTTAGATCCATCCAAAATACGATTCAAGCTCATCTCGTTCACACTCCTTTAAACTCGGGCGGCCGGCCTTCGTTAAACGAACGGATTCCCTCATGCCAATCTTCAGTGTTCATACAGGAAAAGACTGCATCCGCTTCCAGCAGCAAAACCGTATCATGGTCAAAACCATACATTTGCTGTAGCCGTTTTTTAGCCAGCTGCAGGGAGACCGGCGCCCGGGATGCCAGCAATTCGGCAAATGCTACGGCCTGTTCAAAAAGTTCTTCGAGCGGGTAGGCTCTTAAGGCCAGACCGAGGGCGACAGCCTTTTTGCCGTCAATGACGGTTCCGGTGTACACAATTTCCTTGGCGGCCTGGAGACCGACCATCCTGACAAGATTGTAGGTTATCGCCCCGCCGATAAACGTACCCAGACCCGTTTCAGTGAGTGCCACCGTGGCGTCTTGCGCCATGAAAACAAAATCACAATTCAAGGCCATCTCGACACCGGCTCCCCGGGCCGGGCCGTTGATGGCCGCAATGGTCGGTTTCGGAAATTCGTACAGCGCTTTGGTCGCATGTTGCCCGAGCATGATGTATTTTCTTTTTTGAGCTTCGCTGCGATCGCCTGCCGCGTGCTTTTTCAGGTCGGCGCCCGCGCAAAAAGCCTGCTTGACGATACCGTTTTTTTCCAATTGCGAGCCGGTTAAAATGACGGCCCGTATGGCTGCGTCATCTTCGGCCGCTTTCAATGCATGCTGAATTTCGATATACATCTCTTCGATCACGGCATTCATCCGATGAGGCCGATTCAGGCGAATGATACCGATATTGCCCTCTTGCAAATATTCAATCGTGGTAAATTCCATGCAATTACTCCTTATTTAAGATACGTTTGATATTCATCGAACTCTTTTTCAAGTCGTTTTAAAGCCGGTACGGCCGCTTTTTTCTTTTTCAAGGCAATCGCGGTAATCAATGCATTGAGCAGACTCATCGGTGCCGTGAAGGATTCAATATAAGTCGGAATCTCCGTCTTCACGCTCAGCTTAATATCGGCCAACATGGCCAACGGGGAAACCGCCCTGTTGGTAACTGCAATCAGATCTACGCCTTTTTTTTTGACCTTTTGGGCGATGTCAAGCGTTTCGCGCGTGTAACGTCTAAAGCTGATCGCGATCAAAACATCGCCCTTGCGGCTGTCTAAAACCTGCTCCGGAAGGTCTCCGATGCCGGGTTTTAGCAATTTAACTGATTTTAAAAAAAATCGAAGATTGAACGCTAAGTACAGCGCCAGAGCGTGACTCGCCCGCAATCCAAGAACAAAGATGGATCGGGCGGAGGATAGCTTGTCAACCGCTTCTCTAAAATGCTCGTCTGATATTTCCGTGGCAATGGACCGGATGTTATCGATATCACCCGCTAAGATTTCGGCCAGAACGGACCCTGATGGCGCCAGTGTTTGAGCCGATTCGGTCAGTTTATCGATACTTGAAAGGCCCCTGAGGACATGGTGACCCATGGCACGTTTGAATTCGGAAAACCCCGAAAAACCCAACCTTTTTATAAAACGGGTAATCGTTGCCTCTGAAACGTTGACCTTATGGGCCAACTCGGTTGCACTGAGAATAAAGGCCTCTTCCATATGTTCGAGGAGATACCGGGCGATTTTTTGCTGACTAGAGGTAAAGCTTTGGTATTTATCCTGAATTTTGTTTAACATGTTTCTGATGAAATTTTTTCATAAAATTTAAATAGTGATGGAAATTTTTCTTTTGCCGGCGACATTTTCATATTGGGCGCAAGAATGTCAAGCTTATTTGTGCTCCAGGTAAAAAAATATTGACAATGAAAAAATATTTTCATATTTTTGTATTTGAAAAATTTTAGCTCTTTTAAAATAGATAGAATTCATTATTCGATGTTGGACGTTCGTTCGATGTTCATCAGTTTTTTATTTGATTAGACTCGTCGCTCGCGGCCAGAAGCGACGCACGCATGAAACTAAAAATGTCGATGGACTTGACCGACAAAGTAGCGGCGGGGTTTATCCCCGCCTAAACGGCGGATACCGCCGTTGTCCAGCAACGAATCGACTAAATGTGTTTATTAGTAATAGTCGCCAAGCTCCTGGCGGGGATAAACCCCGCCACTACTTTGGTTGCCCTGAAGAACAGGTTAAGACAAATTGGGCTTCAGGGCTCTATCAAGTTTATCGCGGTTGAACCTTCGACAAGCTCAGGTGAGCAAACCGCTTCCACAACTATGAGTAGCGTCATAGATCAACAATAGTTTCTTTCTCAATTTGACTGGACGCACGGCCAGCGGTCCGGCGGAACACCTGCAAACTAAAAAAGGAGCCTTATCATGAGCAGTGGCGGACATTCCGGCGGTCTTTACCAGCCTCTATCAAAAGCCGAAGTTAAACTATTACACGACAAGGCTTTGGAGGTTCTCGAAAAAATCGGCATAACCTATGAGGATGGCCTGGAAGATATGCTTACTTTGGTCTCCGAGGCAGGCTGCCGGATAGATGAAACCCGGCGCCGGATTTATTTCCCGCGCGATCTGGTGTCGCGGTTGGTTGCTCGCGCACCCGGGGAGTTCACCTTGTACAGCCGCGACGGGCAAAGCGATCTGCACCTCGGCCAGGATCGTGTTTACTGCGGCACCGGCGGTACGGCCATTCGGATTGTCGATCTCGAAACCGGTGAAGTCCGCCAGACCCAGCTCCAGGATCTCAACAATGTGGCCCGCATTACTCATGAGATGGAGCATATTCATTTCTTCCAGCACTGCTGCGTGCCCCATGATGTGCCCGTCGAGCATTATGACATCAACGGCATTTTTGCGGCCATGATGGGCACCACCAAACACTGTATGCTGGGGTGCAACTCGGATGCCGGCTTGCGCGAGGCTTTCAAAATGGTGACGCTGATCGCCGGCGGCGAAGCACAACTAAGAGCGCGGCCGCTTTTCTCGATAAGCGCCTGCATGATCATCAGTCCTTTGAAATTCTGCACCCAATCCACTAAAAATGTACGCCAGGCCGCGAAATTAGGTGTGCCGACCACCGTTACCAGCGCCCCTATGAGCGGATCGACATCGCCGATGACAATGGCCGGCACCCTGATTCAGACCCACGCGGAGGTTATGGCGGGAATCAGCGTTCACCAGCTGACTGTCCCGGGTGCCCCGGTGCTGTACGGTGGTTTGCCGGCCATGGCCAATATGAAGACCCTCGGGTACCAGGGAGGTTCGGTGGAAGTCGGCATGATGATGGCGGCCATCCATCAGCTGGCGCGCCATATCCAGGTACCCAATTATTCCAGTTCAGGCCTCAGCGATTCCAAAATCCCGGATGGCCAGGCCAGTTGGGAAAAGGCGTTTACCACGGCGTTGAATGTCATGGGCGGATGCAATTACGTTCACCATGCAGCCGGGATGTTGGAATCGATGTTATGTATTGCCTACGAGCAATACATCATCGATGACGAAATCATCGGTCAAGCCTGCAAGATGCTCGAGGGCATCCCCATTGACGACGATCATATGGCCCTGGCTGCCATTGCCGAGGTGGGACCCGGTGGGCATTATCTCATGTCCGATCACACGCTCAAACACATGCGCAGCGAGTATTATGAAGGCAACGGATTGAGCGACAAAGGCCTGCGTCGACAGTGGGAAGAGCGCGGCTCGCAAAGTACTCGTGACCGTGCCCGCGAAATGGCACGAGCGATTCTGCAACAGCCGTTCGAACCCAAAATCGCCCAGGCCGCGGAGCAGGAAATCCGCAATCAATTCCCTATTTATTTACCGTAAAGGAGCCCTGATGCCCGACCAGGTCATTGAAAATCGCCTTGGAAAACTAATCCCCCTCGATCAAAATCACCCGGACGATCTCGCTTTTTGCCGGGAGGCCTTCGGATTTGAAGCGCAAACCCGGGGCTGGTTCAGAGAACGCGACCGCCTGTATTTTTTCCCGCACAAGCTCAGCATTGAGCAGGCCCGCGATCTATTGGACCAACCGCCTCCGCCCAGCATTCTGGAGGTGCCCGCTCCCCCCCTGCCCGATGGCCCGGTCAGCCGGCACCTGCTCGATATGCCCGACGGCACGCGGGTTGACTGGATTCGCCACCCCAGCGCCCTGCCGGCCGGCTGCCAATCCCACTGGAGGGCGCACACCCATTTGTTTGTGGTCGAAAATCAGGCTCTGGGATTCACGGCCTATACCTCCATATTCGGCTACGCTCATTTGGAGGGAGCTGACGCCCGTTTCCGTATCTTCGGGCCGGGCGGTATCCGCTGGATAGACTATCCCTCGCATGAAGCGGCTCTGAATGATGCCCTGGACATGTCGTTGGCAGTGGCCATGAAGATTCAGGTGGTGGGCACTCCCTGCGCAGGCAATAAAATTGCGGTCTACGGCGACTACGCCAAGGTGGGGACGGTCTTGCGGTCGCTGTTCGCAGCCTACGAGCGCATGGGCATCATAGTTACCAGCGCCGACCTGGGGCTTTCCATCGCCCAGCTCAAAAAATGGGCCCTACCGGTGGCGCCTACCTGCCTGGTCCCCTTGGGGGTTTACGAAAAGGGGATCCCCTCAGCCATCATTACGGCCGATGCCGCCTTTGCCGGCCTGCATGCCATGGCCGCCGCGTTGGAGGGCGCTCCCGGAATCCGGGATTTAACCATTTCTCTGCAGGGCATCGGCGAAGTCGGGTACCGGATGGCCCAGCTGATACTCGAAGCCGGGGCCAAGCTGGTGCTGACCGAAGCTGATGGCGACACGCGCCGGCGATTTCAGTCCGATCATGAGCGCGCTTTTGCCTCAGGCCAGGCCAGATTTTTAGAAGATCTCGACGCAATATACGATGCTCAGGCGGATCTGTTCGTACCTTGCGCCCTGCGGGATATCCTCAGCAATCAAAATCTGACCCGCATGAAGAACGCCGGCATCAGGATGATCGGGGGGCCGGCCAATAATTTATTTCCCGACCAGGTTGACGGACCGTGGCAATATCATGCGTCGGGTTTGCCCGTAGTTCCCTATGAAGGGATTGGCGCCGGCGGTGTGACGGGTGTTGCTTATTCGGTTATGAGCGGTATTTACGGACGGGCACCCTTTACACCCGCAGAAAAGATCGAGGCCATTCGGGATTACGTCGCCCGGGTGATGCACTGGTCGCAAACCTACGATTTGCCGGCTCAGGTGGTCAGCGACCGCATTCTTTTCCGCCGTGCGCTGCGGCGCCGAATTTTATCTCAAAAACAATCAGATCAGATACTCGAACGCATGTGCCGGGTTTTCGATTCCGGAGATCAGCGGTTTGAGCACCACTGGATCAGCGACCTGACGAAACGCGGCTACTTTTACGGACCGGGTCGTATGGCAGAGGGAGGATGGCGTAACCTGGAGCAATAATGCCTGAAGAATCGGATTTTATAAAGGCAATAAAAGCCAAATTGGATCAGTTCACGCCGACGCAACACCTGCTGGCCGACTATATACTTCAAAACCCCGAATCGGTTTTGTTTATGACCATCGTCGAATTGGCCAAGGCGGCCCAGGTCAGCGAGGCAACCATCGTACGCTTTTGCAGCCTGATCGGCTACAGCGGTTATACCCAGCTGACCAAGGAGGCGCAGCAGCTCATCCATAGCCAGATGAGCACGGCAGGTCGTTTCGAGTTGGCTCGGGAACGGCTCAATAAAATCTCTCCGGTGACCGCGCATTATCAATACCGGCCCGAATTCCCGCGCATATTGGCCCATGAAATGGAGAATTTGAATCGACTGGCCGAGAGCATTAAGATCGATGACTTCAATCGAACCGTCGAGCTGCTGATCCAGGCCGATCGGATCGTCATTGTCGGCTGCCTGGCCTCGGCCAGCCTGGCAGAACATTTCGGATACATGTTGTCAAAGATCCTGCCCCAGGTGGACGTTATTCGATCCGAAAGCCACACGTCATCCGCCAAAATCATGAGATTGAGCTCAAAATCGGTCGCTTTCCTCGTGGCTTTTCCACGCTACCCCGCTCAAACCCTGAGATTGGGCGAGCAAGTGACCGCCACCGACGCCCGCATCGTCAGCATTACCGACAGTCATCTTTCTCCCATCAGTCGCCTGGGTGAAATCATGTATCACATTCATGTCGGCATCCCGGGTTATGTGGATGCCTATGCCGCACCATTGACCTTCATCAATGCCCTTTGTACCGAATTGGCCGAACGCTATCCCGAGCAGGCCGTCCGGAGCCTCGACCGTTTTGATCGTTTCGCGGAACAGTCAAAATTATTTTACAAACGCACCAGCCGGGGGCGCCCCAAGAACAGCCCAAGCCCGGGGAGCAAAACCGGGAACAATGAAACCAAATAAATGAAGCCTGACCTCCTAACCCGGATAAACCGGAAATACGAAACTCGAAAATCGAAATACGAAACAAATCCGAAATTCAAAAATTCAAATGTCTCAAACGAAATTGCCGTCGCCACAAAGTTGAATCCAAAAATATATAGGATATTTATCGACTACCTTTATACAACTAACAAATAACGAATAACCAATAACTTTTAAATAAATGGAGGAACAAATATGTCCGAAAAACCTGATGTGTTGATAATCGGCGCCGGGATCATCGGATGCTGCATCGCTTATGAAATGAGCAAAGCCGGTTTTCGAACCTTAAATGTGGATTTCCAGCCGGCGGCAGGTGCCGGATCTACCAGCAACTCCTGCGGCAATGTCCGCTTTTACTATTCAACGCGTGACGGGTGCGCCCTGGCCTATGAAAGCGCCTGGTACTGGCAGAACTGGCAGGAATATATCGGCGTATCCGATCCGCGCGGCATGGCCCGCTACAATCAAACGGGAACCGTATTCGTCAAAAACCGGGTCCTCAACTGGGACAAGATTAAATCAAATTTCGACGAAGTCGGCGTGCCCTATGAGGAATGGGATTTAGCAACACTCCAACAGCGGGTTCCGAAGGCGGATTTTCATTCCTATTATCCGCCGCGCCGTCCGGATGATCCCGAATTTTTCAATGTTTCTAATGAATGGCTGGACGGGGCCGGCTACACCCCGGATTCAGGCTACGTGCCTGATCCCCAATTGGCGACTCAAAATGTGGAATGTGCCGCTAAAGCCCTGGGTGCGCAGTTTCAATACAACGCCCGCGTCGTGGCGATCCGTCGCGATGGCCAGCAGGTACAGGGGGTGACCTTGGCGGACGGGACCAACATCGACGCACCAATCCTGGTCAACGTGAGCGGTCCCCATTCCTATAAAATATCGGCCATGGCCGGCATCGCCGACAGCAACCGCATTAAAACCCGCGCGCTCAGGCACGAAGTGCATGTGGTTCCGCCACCGGAAGGTTTCGAACCGGAAAAAGAGGGCTTTCATACCAGTGATGCTGATGTGGGCGCCTACTACCGACCCGAGGCAGGTAATATGATATTGACCGGATCGGTCGATCCGGCGTGTGATCCCAAGGAATGGGTCGATCCGGATGATTTCGACCGCGAGGTAAGTCAGAGCCAGTGGAAGGCCCAGGTATATCGTCTGGCCCGGCGATTTCCGGATTTGCCGATCCCCCAAAAACCTTCGGGAATCGTAGATCTCTACGACGTCAGTGATGACTGGATTCCAATTTACGATAAATCGGATTTGGGAGGCTATTATCAAGCCATCGGAAGCAGCGGCAACCAATTCAAGACCGCTCCCCCGGCAGGCGTCATGATGGCGGAATTGATTCAGAAGGTGGAAAACGGCTACGATCACGATGCCCGGCCGCTGCAGCATAAATTGCCGCATCTGGGAATCAGTATCGATATGGCGGCATTTCATCGAAACCGTGAAATTAACCGCAACAGCAGCTTCAGTGTGGCGGGTTGAGACCTGCCCAGATCCATCTGAGAAAAGTAAAGACTGAGAAAAGTAAAGATCCGGAACCGGAGAACCAGAAGAGTGTTCAGGTGTCAGGTGTCAGCGCTGCCGACTGCCAAAAAACGACCGGTCAAATTGAATAAGAAACTCTGAAAAAGCGAATACCGAATAATGAATGACGAATGTCGAATGTCGATTGACGAATGGTAGAATCGCTTCACTCAGTCGTTTTAAATTAGATGAAATACATTATTCGACGTTCGATGATGGATGTTCGATGTTCAACGTTCATTAGTTTCTTTTCCAATTAGACCGGCTGTCCTTTAGTCGGAGGCAGCGCTTGTATGAAGCTACCAATGTCGATGGGCTTGACCGACAATGTAGTGGCGGGGTTTATCCCCGCCTAAACGGCGGGTAGCGCCGTTGTCCACCAATGAATCGGCTAAGTGAGTTTCTCAGTGATAGTCGTCAAGCTCTTGGCGGGGATAAACCCCGCCACTACGATATTAGCCCTGAATAGCAGGTTTAGACAAATTGGGCCTTAGGGCATCTATCAAGTCAATCGTGGTTGCCCGCTAGAGAGCTGTGGGATTCACCGTAAGAAACCGGGATGCAAACACAAGCAAAAAACCGCTCCACATTCTATAGCGTCATAGATCAATAATAGTTCTTTTTCGATTTGACTGCACGGTTGCGGCCAGCAGTAGCGCTGACACCTGAAACCTGACACCTGAAACCACTTGTTTACAAACCATGAGGAAAACCTAAAAACATCGGAGACAGTCAAATATGATGTAACTCGGTCGCAAGAAACCGGTCGACCAATATCATAAATGCCAATCAACAAAGGTAACTTTGAACCTTGAACCCTGAACGTTGAACCTGTGAACCTCTACCTCGAAAAAGGATCAACCATGTCGCTTACCACCGATGTCGCACAATGGATAATCCGGACAGAGTTTGACACCCTGCCGGCAATCGTCATCGAGAAAGCCAAAAAGAGCATTCTGGATACCATGGGGGTTGCAATCGCCGGTGCAAACACCGATGTCGGGGACATCATTTTGGGATATATAGAGGCACTGGGTGGAAATCCGCAAAGTCAGATTTGGGGCACCTCACTAAGGACCTCAACTCAGCTGGCGGCCCTGACCAACAGCACCCTCGGCCATGCCCTCGATTTTGACGACACCTCCCACAGCTACATCGGCCACGCATCCGTTTCGGTGCTTCCGGCGGTCGTCGCCGCAGGTGAGCTGGTCAACGCCTCCGGGGCTGAGGTTGTCCTCGCCTTTGTTATCGGCACCGAGGTGGCCTGCAAGCTGGGAGCCATGGTCACCCCGCAACTGTATGCCGACGGCTGGCATTCGACCTCCGTCATGGGTGCTTTCGGGGCGGCCGCCGGCGTTGCCAAGATATTGGGATTGACGGAAACGCAAGCAAGCCATGCCTTGGGCATTGTTACGGCCCAGTCTTCGGGTATCAAAGGAAATTTCGGGACCAGCGCCAAATCCTACCAGGTTGGTCGATCTGCCGAAAACGGTGTGGCGGCTGCACTTCTGGCGCAAAGGGGCCTGGGAAGCGACGCGGGTATTTTCGAGAAGGAGTTTGGCTTCCTGCACACGTTCAAGCTGAAGCGTGATTCCATGCCGGGGAGCCTGGGAAACCCTTTTGATATTGATCAGCCGGGTTTCTATCTCAAAGAATTTCCAACGTGTTCGTCAACCCATCCGGCTCTGAATGCCGTCATTACATTGATACATGAACACGGCATCGATCCCCTGAAGCTAAAATCTGTCAATTGCGCCTCGACGCCGCTGGTTGTGGATTCGCTCTCATACTCAAATCCGCAGGACATCGATCAAGCCCGTTTCAGTTTGCAGTTTTGTCTGGCCAGAACGCTGCTGAATCGGGGCGCTTTGACACCCTCGGATTTCTGCCCGGAAAATCTCAATGACCCCGCAACACGACGGCTCATGGACAAAATCCACCTACGGCGATCCGACACGCTGGCGAAAAAGGGTTACGCGCCTTCCGACGGCCCGGAAGCGGCAATTGTCGAGATCTCGATGAAAGACGGCCGGCAGTGTCAGATACAGCTTGCCTTCCCGGACTGGCGGCCGGACAATATGCCTTCCTGGGAAACTCTGGCGGCCAAATTCCGTGATTGCGGGTCGCGGCTAATGGAACCACGGCGGATGGATCAATTTGCGGAACGGATTCGGAACCTGGAAAAAGTTCAAGAAATCCGGGAAATTATAGCACTCACCAGTACTTGAATGACGTCGTGCCCGCCGGTCTAATCGGAATTTGAACTTATGAGTCCGGTTTTAAAAATGAAGCAGCGGTATTAATTAAAATGGTGTCAACAAAGTTATTGAAAGCTTATTTTAAAAATGTTATGGGCACAGAAGCTGTGAGCAGCTATCATCACAATTTCTATATTAAGGAGGTAGGAATGAAATCTAGATTGTTCTCCCGTATTGTTATTACTGTAATCGTGTTAGCACTCTTTGCGCCTGCGGCCTATGCCCAAAATGATCGCTTTTTTGATGTCATCAAAAAAGGCAAGATAGTGGTCGGCGTCAAGCCGGATTATAAACCGTGGGGTTTCCGTGATCCGAGCGGCAAACTGATCGGCATGGAAATCGACATGGCCCAGGACGTTGCCGACGCTTTGGGGGTGAAACTGGAATTGGTTGCCGTTCAATCCTCAAACCGGATGCAGTTTCTCCAGCAGGGTAAAATCGATCTGATGATCGCCACGATGTCCGACCGTTCCGATCGCCGCAAAATAGTGGGTATTCCCGATCCGAATTACTACACATCCGGCACCAATCTGTTGTCAAAAAAGGGCTTGCTCAAAACATGGGAAGATCTGCGCGGCAAACCGGTATGCGGCAAACAGGGCGCCTTTTACAACAAAATCGTGGCCAAGCGCTACGGTGCCAAAATTGTTGCTTTTAAAGGCAACGCCGAAGCCAAACAAGCGGTGCGCGACGGAAAGTGCCTCGGATTCGTGTACGACGATTCTTCCATTATGTCGGATCTGTCCTCCGGTGATTGGGATGACTACGAAATGCCGTTTGTTACCGAAGATGACAACCCCTGGGGCTTGGCGGTTCCCCTGGACGAGTTGGACGGGATCTGGGGCAATTTCATGGCCGGTATGATCTATCGTTGGCATGCCACCGGACGCCTTATGGAACTGGAAAAGAAGTGGGGGATTCAGCCCACCGAATATCTGCAGAAAATGCATGAGAAATTTAAATTTGAACACGCCCATCTAAAATAGGTTCTAAAGCCGGAAATAACCGCTCTATCCGGAGCCTCAAAATGCCCGGAGGGATGTTAGTTGGTGCTGAACTGACTTGGATCTCCAATGAGGCATGAAGCTCTGGTAAGGGCGGTAGTGTCCTTGGCAGGTCGGCGTAAAGAACCTGATTCCCCGACGACCCACACGTTGGATCGAAAGCGATCTTATCAGGCCCGCAGCGAGGTTAGGCATGTTAGAGTTGTTATCAGGTTATTTCAAGCGCTTGTATGATGAAACCGGACTCAATTTCGTCATCTTTTACGAGCAATATGAATATGATCGATTTATTGAAGCCATCTGGGTGTCCATTAGACTCATTATTGCCTGTATGCTCTTCAGCCTGATCGTTGGTATCGTCGGTGCCTGGGCCCAGGGATCGAAGTCACGCTGGGTACGCCGCATCGTGGCCGGCTATATTCAAATCTTTCGCAACACACCGCCCCTGGTTCAGCTGTTCTTTTTCTATTTCGTGCTGGGAAATTTCACACCGACCTATGATGCCGGCGGCTGGCAGGAGGCGTATATCGGCAGCTTCGGCTGGGCAATGATATCGCTCGGCTTTTTTGCCGGCGCCTTCAACGTTGAGATATTTAGAGCCGGTATCGAAGCCGTACCGACCGCCACGCGTGAGGCAGCCGCCTCGCTGGGGTATTCACGTCTAAAATCATATATATACATCATTTTTCCGCTGGCATTTCGTGTCTGCTTGCCGTCTTTGAACAACAACCTCGTCAATTTATTGAAAACAACTACCTTGGCATATGCCATCGCGGTGCCGGAAATGATGTATACCTGCAACCAGATTTGGTCTGATAATGTGAACGTGCCGGAAATGATGTTGGTGATGTTCATTTTCTATATTGCCCTGGTGGGCATCCTGGTATGGTTCATGCACAAATGGGAACATAAATTACGGATTCCCGGGTACGGTTAATGCAAATGAAAACGTCCAAAGTTTCGGCCAATAAATGCGATTTGCCGGTTTTGCTGCCCTTTAAGCTGGCTTGGGGGCAACAAACCAATTTTAGTGCGTTGCTGGCCGAAATCAGTCCATGGCATGTGTTTATGGTCCTGGCGGCCTTTTTTGTCGGCATCGGGGTTTCGGAAGCCTTCGCAGCCGGCAATGCCGCCAAGCTCAGCCCTTTTGCGACCCTGGTCAGATGGGTGCCATTCATTATGAAGGGTTTTGTATTGAATCTGATCATCAGTTTTTCCGCGATGGCCATCGGTACTTTGGCCGGGGCGGCCTTGGGCCTGATGCAGGTATCGCTGCTGGCCCCGGTGCGTCACAGTTCCTGGGTGGTGACCCAGTTTTTTCGCAATTCCCCTTGGCTGGTGCTGCTGTTTTGCATCATGTTGCTGTTGCCGTACCAGATCGAATTCGGTGAGACGACCATCGGCATTCCCGATTGGATCAAGGCGACACTAGGCTTTTCCTTGCCGGTGATGGCCAATATTTCGGAAGTTGTCCGCGGCGCGGTCCAATCCCTGCCGACCGGTCAATGGGAGTCGGCGGAATCGCTGGCATTTACGCGTCGTCAAACCATGTGGCTGATAATTCTGCCCCAATGTATCAAACGCATGATTCCACCCTGGATGAATTGGTATGCAATCCTGACGATGGCCACGCCGCTTTGTTCGATCATGGGTGTCGAAGAGGCCGTGCGGTTTTCCCAGCAAGCCCTGGAAGCGGAAGGGTCCCGACCGGAACTTTTAATGCCGTTTTATTCTTTCTTGCTGGTTATATTTTTTGTCTACTGTTATCCAATCGCCCGCTGGACAATTCGTTTGGAGAAGCGGTTCATGGTAAAAATTTGAGTTCGATTGTCTTCTGGATGTCAACGAGTTGAGAGGTTCATATGGCCTGGACACCTGATCAGCCGATGGTTAGCCTTATAGATGTCTACAAATCCTTCGACGATTTGGAAGTCATTAAAGGAATATCGATGGATGTCATGAAAGGCGAGGTGATTTGTATCATCGGACCTTCGGGCTCCGGCAAATCCACCCTGATTCGCTGCATCAATGCACTCCACCCCATCAACAAGGGATCTATCCTGGTAGAAGGTCAGGAAGTCAATGATCCCAGGTTGGATAAATTGGCCCTGCGCAAGAAAGTCGGCATGGTCTTTCAGCAATACAATCTTTTTCCACATAAAACGGCTCTTGAAAACGTGAAGATGGCGCCCATTCATGTTCTCAAGAAAGACAAGGCCGAGGCCGAAAAACGCGCCTACACGCTGATTAAAAAAGTCAGGCTGGAAGGTAAGGAAGACGCTTATCCCGGCCAACTGTCCGGCGGTCAACAGCAACGGGTGGCGATAGCACGATCACTGGCAATGGATCCGGACGTGATGCTGTTCGACGAGGTCACCGCAGCGCTGGATCCGGAAACCGTCAAGGAAGTCCTCGTCACCATCAAAGAGTTGGCCGAAGACGGCATGACCTGTTTGCTGGTCACGCACGAAATGGGTTTTGCCCGGGAATTGGCGGACCATATCTATTTCACCGATGAAGGCCGCATCGTTGAGCATGGTCCTCCATCAACCTTTTTCGACAATGCCAAAGACCCCCGCACCCAGTTGTTTTTGAGCCAGATATTATAAAGGACTCGCTTCTCTGAATGCTTTGATTGGCGCGCAAACTCGAAAAAGGTGGATCACTTTAGCGGCTATACATCGAAATCCGATCAAGATAGCCCAGGATTATTGTCATATCCAAATAGCATGTTTAATTAACTTTATCGATTTAATAAAAACAGAGCGAAGCGAAACCATAAATCTTCAATCTTCAATTTTCATTTCCGGCTTCGCCGGGTTGGGTATCTGTCCTCTGCCCTTTTTTAGAGAATTCTTGCACCGGGCACAACCACGCCCTCCTCGGCGGCTTGGAATTTGAATTCGGTCGGCACTCGATGGGAGCCTCTTTTAATCAAATAATATTAGCGATCGTCATCACGGGGGCTGTGCTGTTGACCGGCGTTGCGACCGCTCGCAGTGCTGTTGTCGTGTTTGATGATGTCACCACCGTCCAAACACCGATTCGCATCAGAGTACTGACCAAGGGCAAGATCTTTGCTCAGGGCGGCCGCCTGGTGGATATTTACCTGGATGAAGTACGCCTGAAAAGAATCATGACCGGCGCCGATGGGTACGGCTACTTAAAGTACACGCCAGGGGCGGCGGGATTTAAATCGATAAAAGCCCGCTCGGAAGGCAAAAGCGCCTCCGGGCTGCACCTGGTCACAACCCAAAACGACAAGACGATTATCATCGATGTTGAAGGTGCTTTCCGGGATGCTATTTTTTCGGAGGAAATACGTGAGAACAGCCAGGAGGTCGTCAAGGCCTTGAGCAAAGAATACAAAATTATCTACATCAGCAGGTTTGTGGGCAAGGGTGTGAGCAGAAGCTGGCTGATAAAGGAAGATTTTCCGAAATCAGTCATACTAGCCTGGCAAGGGGCTGCAACCTTTAAAATAATCAAAAAAAGGGGCGTACTGCTTTATGCCGTCATCGGATCGGCCACCGTAATTTCAGCGGCGAAAAAGCACATCGACAATCGCTATACCTTTGAGGAAACCAAAGACGGCAAAGTTGTCAGAAATTGGAAAGAAATCTTACAATTGCTGCAGCCCGTCACGCCGGCTGAAAAAGGACCGGATCGACTACCGGTGAAAGAGGAAACGACTACGCCGCCGTAAGGATAAGGCAGTTATTAGTTATTTGTTATTAGTTATTGGTATCCCCTAATTGCTGAGAAGTCCCGGCATCCGGGATTCGGTGTTCGGCATTCGGGGTTCGGGGTTCGGGGTTCGGTAATCGGTATTCGGTGTTCGGTAATCAGTAATCAATGATCAGTGATCAGTAACCGGCATCTGGAATTCGGCAACTGGAATTCGGTATGTGGCATTCAGTACCCAATACCTAGTACCTAATACCCAATACCCATTATACAGCATTCCATTACCGAAAACCGTGCGCCGAAAACCGGAAGCCCGCTTTGTCACCCCTCATGCTGCTTCAATTCATTCTTGTTTTTCAATCCGCAATCCGAAATCCGCATTCCGCAATCGAGTAATCCAGTACCCAATACCCATTACCCAGTACCTAATACCCAATACCCAATACCTAATACCCAATACCGAATACCCAATACCCAATACCCAATACCTAATACCCAATACCGAATACCCAATACCTAATACCCAATACCTAATACCCAATACCGAATACCGGCTTTTTTTAAATCCGCAATCCGAAATCTAAAATCCGAAATCGAATCATTCCGTTCCCGCATATTTTCGAATAGTACCGTCAATGGCGACGCCATAGACGGCCCCATCGCGACCGACGGCTACCGAGGAAAGGCCGTTGCCCTGAAAATTCGTATCTGATGCCCGGGTTTTGAGATCATGGGTGGTGGTTAACATTTCAAAGGAAGAGACATAAACCAGGTTGGCGGTTACGGCTGGAGATGAATGCGTGGCGCCCCTTAGTGGCAGTTTCCCAGTCCTTTTGGCGTCGTGCATCAGGGTGCCGTCGGCTGCATTGATAGCCTGAAGGTGATCTTTGGCCATTACGAAAACCAGACTCCCCGGAGATCCGGCCGGAGTGGCAAGGACGGCCTGCCCGGCATCAAACTCCCACATTTTGACGCCGGTGTGCACATCGTAGGCCAACACTTTTCCATCGTGACGCCCAAACACCATCAGTCCGTTGGATATCATTGCCGCAGAAGAATGGTTGTCAAAGTTGTGTTCCTGGCGCCAGAGCACCGCCAAGTCGGCCCCGTTCCATTCAATGACGCCAATGCTGCAAAGATTGTCCGCGATAGCAATCAATATTTTGTCTTCAAGCGTGACAATTGCCACGGTGGGGTCCACAAATCGGTCCGGCGGACCGGAAGCGCCTTTTTCATATGCTACTGGAAAATTACCGATCAGAACCCAGGTTTGGTTCAAGGCGCCCATGACGTCATCAAATTTAACCCGGGTAGCCGGATCATCGAAGCGGCAGGTACCGAGTGATTTGTCGTCGAGTATTGCTGCCCGGTCACCATCATCACGCAGCACAAACAGCTTGCCCTGGATGTCTTTGACCATACCGACCGATGCATAGAGGAAGATCAAGGTGCCGCCGGATGAAGAAATCACTTTGGGCGAACCGGTGGTATATCCGTTATCCGGCAGGGAAAACGACCACTGCGGCTTGCCGTACTGATCGACTTTGTGAAGGGTGCTCCGCATCCTGCCGGTATCGGTCTTACGATTGGTGATGATATAGATATCGCCCCGGTCTGAGACCGACGCAGACGACACAATGCGGGTTTGCGAACCGGCAGCTCCCAGCGAACGTTGCCATTTTTCAGTTCCGTCTTCGGTCCTGATCGCAATCAACTTAGCGTTGGTGGTGCCGACATATATAACTTCCCGCTTCTGAATGTCCAGCCCGATAACAGGCGAAGAGCTGGTGATTCTGTACGGATTTGAAATCCAGCTCGAAGAAAGGGCGAAACCGCTGTCAATCAACTGAAGGCCCTGATTCGATGGGTCACCGCGAAAGTGTCCCCACCGGGTAGGTTTTCCGCTGCCACAACCGAATGATGTCACCACAAGGAGAATCAGAATCGCACATCGCAAAGTGATAAACATAGTACCGTCCTCAATTCTTCACGGATATTTGGTTCAGCCCGAAGTTGTACTGAATGCGGGCGAACTTCTACCATCCGTAAACTCGGGATTGCGTGTTTATCCTATATATTCCAATTTTGGATGAAAAATCAAGCCTATATGTGGTTAATTGTTATTGGTTATTCGTTATTGGATTTGAAAGACAGAAGACATACGGCATGGAGCCTGGCGCACAGTGCAAAGCGCATGGAGCTAGTGGGATTCGATTGCGGATTTCGGAATGCAGATTGCGGATTGTCAATGCGTTAGGCAGAGGTCAGAGGACAGTAATTTGTTATTTGTTATCAGTTATCAGGACCCCATAACCGCAGACGAATGTAAGGCATCCCGCAAGGGGTATCCGGTATCGAGTATCCAGTATCCAGTATCCAGTATCCAGTATCCAGCATCGAGTATCAAGCATCGAGTATCCGGCATTTTCCTTCAACCCTCAACCCTAGACCCTCCACCTCACACCCTATACCCTATACCATCCACCCTGCACCTTTCCTTTGCCGAATACCGAATACCGGCTCTTTCAATCCCCAACCTTTGAGCTTTCAGCTTTGAGTTTTTTTGCTTTGAGCTTTGAGCCTTGAGCTTTCAGCTTTTTTGCTTTGAGCTTTTTTACCACCAGCGAAATTGCCAATTGCCGCTGTGCAGCACTTGCATAATCTCGATTGAAAACAGCAGGGCCATGGAAGAATAAAAAATCCACATCAAGATCAGAATAACCGAGGATAGCGAGCCGTAGAGTAAATTGACTTCCGTCACATTTTGAACGTAAAAGCCGAAAAAATTGCGGGCCAGGATCCACAGCAGACAAAAAATCAGCCCCCCCAGAAATTGATGGCGCAGCTTGATCTTGACGTTCAAAAAGAGTTTGACGGTAACCAGAAAAAATCCGATCATAACCAGCACCGAGGCCCCGTCAATCTGCAAAGAATTGGCCGAACTTACGGCCAGACGATAGATATCATAAAGGTAGGGTGTCTTGTTGATCGTGTTCAAAACCTGGGCGACCGACGTGGACATTATAATCCAGGTAAAATTGGATATGAAGAGCAGCAGTACGGCAAACAAGCTCATGGTGACATATACTGCCTGGCCAAACAGCAGGTGGCGCGGGGGCAGTTGAAAGATTCTGCGGTAGGATGTCTCGAGTGTTTTAAAAATTAGCCCACTGATTATCGGCAGCATCAAAAAATTGATGATTTTAAACGAACCATGGGAGCTCGAATTGATCAAATGGGTTTTCAGCCAATCCCTGGAAACAAAGGGAATGATCTGGATCAGGTCATCGACGAGCATCTCGGTTACCTGGCCGGTCCAGCTTGCCTGGGCAAATAACAGCTTCTGAAAAAAATCGACGATCAGAATACTCAGAGTCGCAAATGGAATAATTGACAACAGGAAAACAAATGAGATGGAAAGCGACAAGGTAAAACAGTCATCCTGTAAAAACTTTCTAAAAGCAATTACGAACAACTTGTGGCCAACAAATCGATTGCGCAAGGCCATGACCTTAACTACCATCGTGGATGCCTGCCTGTGTCAGTCCGGGGGCCGTCCCGCAGACGCCGACCCGAGTTGCCCGCCCTCAAAAACAGCTCCGTCAATCTGAAGGCTCTATAATTCAGGGCGGACAAATGAGCGGCTGCGCCCCCAATTGTTAATTTTATTAAGTTGCGGAAGTATCCGGTCAATCGATCAACAAATATCCGCAAACTCCTCTTGCAGATCCTCGCGCATGTCCGCGGTAAGTGATTTTATTTTCGGAAAGAGATCCGTTAAGATCTTCTTGGCTTTTTCTATGCTAACGATTGCTTGTGAAAATTTGTGGTTCTCTTTTTCTGTCAGGCTGATGCTGTCTTTAATTTCATCGATATCATCGCAAATAAAATCAAATTCACTGATCACCCGGTAAAAGTCCTCTGCCTGCATAGTTTATCTCCTTTTTCAAAATTGTTTCGCCCCCAAACTAAAAAATACACAACAAATTCAAACAACTAAATCTGTTCCCCTCTATTGTTTGAACCATGGGGATTATCGGCACATACGTCAAATAGCTTGAGTTTTTTTTTACCGGGATTGATGTAACCGGCCAATTGTATAATAGATATTGGGTTACTCGATTGCGGATTGCGGATTGCGGATTTAAAAACCCGGCATTCGGCGTTCGGCAAAAAAGAAGGGTGAAAGGTTTAGGGTTACTCGATTGCGGAATGCGGATTGCGGATTGCGGATTGAAAATAAAGAATGAGTTGAAGCAACGTGGAGGCTGACAAAGCGGGCTTTTGGTCTTCGGCGCACGGCGTTCGGCTATGGAGTACTGTATCCTCGGTATTAGACAGTTATCAACTCAGTTTTGCGCAAATTGTGCAAATCATTTGTTGGCATCTTTGTAAAGCACTAGCAAACAAGCATTTACAAAGATTTGAATTGAATTCAACTTTGTCACGACGGTAATTTTATCTGAGACATTTGAATTTTGGAATTTCGGATTTGTTTCGTATTTCGAGTTTCGAGTTTCGTATTTCCGGTTTATCCGGGTTGGGTACTGAGTACCGAATGCCGCATACCAGAGGCCGGTCGCCGGATTCCAGACACCAGTTACTGATCACTAATCACCGATAACTGATTACCGAACACCGAATACCGAAGACCGAATGCCAAATCCCGATTAACGAATACCGAATGCCGAATACCGAAAACCGAATACCGGCCTTTTCAATCCGCAATCCGAAATCTGCAATCCGCAATCGAATAATTCCCACTTCCCACTTCGAGCTAGTCTATAACCTTCGATTGTGGATGCTTCGCTTTCCAATCCTTCCAGCGGGTGTCAACTGAGACAAGCTTGGGCAACCGTCGTTTGAAATAAACGCCCTGAATGCCCCTCAGTCCATCCTCGGCGGGATACCACAGCGATCCGGTTTCCCGATCATAGAGGACAAACGTTCTATTATAGGTCCATCCCGAGGGCACCAGGGTGAGAGTGCGGCCGTCGATCTCGCGGCTGTACACAGCCGCCAGGTCTACCAGCGGTCAGTATGCCGCAGCGATTGACCGGCTTCCGATCTGACTGTTGGCGATTTCATGGCGATAAAGCCTCGGAACGGAATAGGCCCGGGCCTCCTTGCCGTCTGCAATGCCGATAACCCGGGTATTGCTTGAAAAATCCGGACTATTCTCTTTCAGATGCGTGTCGTCCAGCGGTGTGAAAGCGTCGCGTCCGATGCCGTGCCGAAACCGGTCCGGATCAAAACCAATCGATTTAGCCTGGGTTACATCCCAGTACTCGCCGTGCAAGTCGACAATGTAGCTTTTACCTTTCTCTTCAACAGCCCTGGAGAATGTAAAACCAAATAAAATAATCGGTGTCGTAATAACAACCGCTAAAATAAATATTCTGGATAACAATATCTTGAGAGTCATGATCGATCTCCTTATGGGATAGGTTTAAGGTTCTGGGTTCTGGGTTCTGGGTTCAAGGTTTAGCATTTTACTCGTGTGAAACTTCAATGAATGACGAATGTCGAATGTCGATTGACGAATGGTGGAATCGCTTCGCTCAGTCGTTTTTAAATGGACAGAATACCTTAAATCCAAAATCCGCATTCCAAAATCTAAAATTTGCTTTTTGAAGTTTCTTTTCTTTGATCAGACCGACTGTCCTTTAGCCGGAATCAGTGCTCATGTGAAACTACATTAAAAGCGAACCGCAGAATGTCGAAGTGTGGAATCGCTTTGCTCAGTTTTTTTAATAGGATAGATAGAATACATTATTCGATGTTCAATGTTGGACGTTCGATGTTCGATGTTCATTGGTTTCTTTTCCGATCAGACCGGCTGCCCTTTACCCGGCCTGCGACGAGCTCAGCCGAATCGAAGCAGCCCTCTTTTGAAACTACATAAAATGACGAATGTCGAATGACGAATGACGAATGGTGGAATCGCTTCGCTCAGTCGTTTTTAAATGGACAGAATACCTTAAATCCAAAATCCCCATTCCAAAATCTAAAATTTGCTTTTTGAAGTTTCTTTTCTTGGATCAGACTGGCCGTTTTTTTTTGGCCAGAGGCAGCGCTCGTGTGAAATTGTATTAGCCGTTAGTCGTCCGATTGCTTGCAATCTTACATCCGATTTAAATTCGAACAGCAGGATTGAAACTCTCCTCAGAAAGCCGGGCTGGAATTTCTGTCGGCAGAAACCAAAATCATTTCATTCTCAAATCCGTCTTGTCCGGATTGGGCCTTTTCGGTTTATCCGTGAATTCTGAAATTTCGGTGGATTAGAACTTGACAAAATCAATTGAATCCACCAGTTAAAGCAAATTGCTTTCAAAGGGTTAATGTGATTAAATTTAGCAATATGGAAATAAATAGCGTGAAAACTGACCTGAGCAAAATTGCGTCACAATTAGCCAAGGTTGCCGATGGAGAAGTCCATGCCAACAGGCCTCTGGCACCCTTTACCTCCTACAAAATCGGCGGGCCCGCGGCGATCTGGGTTGCACCCGGCACCGAATCCGCCGTTGGCAGAGTTATCAAGGTGATTTATGACCATAATCTGCCTTTCTTCGTCCTGGGCCGGGGCTCAAATCTGTTGATCTCCGACAGCGGGTGGAACGGCGTCGCTCTGTATCTGGGCCATAATCTAAGCGGTTTTTCCTTTACCCGCGATCAGGCCGTTGTGAGCGCCGGCACCCTGCTGATGGAATTGGTTCAGGCCGCGACCCAAAACGGATTGGGTGGTATGGAATTGCTCGCAGGAATACCCGGCGGAGTCGGCGGGGCCCTGCGGATGAATGCCGGTGCCTTTGGTCAGGAAATTGAGGGAACCACCGAAACGGTCAGCGGCTTTCGATATGACGGTACCCCATTTGAAGCCGACCGGCCGACCATTAATTTTAATTACCGACGGGCTCCGGAATTGGATAATGTGGTCATCACCACCGCCCGCTTTCACTTTAAAGCGGCGGAAGCTGCCGTATTAAAGGCGCGGGTGGCCGATATTCTGGATTTGCGCAATAAAAAACAGCCTTTGGAACATCCTTCCTGCGGCAGTGTATTTAAAAGGCCTGCAGGGTACCATGCCGGCGCCCTGATCGAAGAAGCCGGACTGAAAGGGCAGCGGATCGGGGGTGCCATGATCAGCCCCAAGCACGCCGGTTTTATTCTCAATACAGACAAGGCGCAAGCATCCGACGTTTATGCCTTGATTCGGCTGGTTGAGAAAACCGTGTTAAAACGTTTTGGTGTCCGTCTTGAAAGGGAGGTCAAGCTGATCGGCGATTTTGACTAGACTGATCGCTTTTCAGGCTGACGATTGGGCTCTTATGAAACATTCAACTTTAAAAGCGAACCGAAGAACCGCAGAATATCGAATAACGAATTTCGAAGGATGGTTTCTTTTCAGACTTCGCCTTAGGCTGCGACCAGACACGTCGCTCAGGCATTTAATGTAAAAAAGGCAGAATACATTCCTTCGAAATTCGATATTCATTATTCGATATTCGATATTCGCTTTTTCAAAACTTCGCTAACGATTTGACCGGCCGTTTAATAGGCCAGGGTCGCCACTTAACCCTAAACTTCTGAACCCAGAAACTTGCTTGTGGGGTCGTAGCCCGAAGGGCGAAGCCCCAAACCTTCAACCCAAAACCCTGAACCATTGAACCATTGAACCTTGAACCTCTGAACCCTAAACCTTTGAACCCTGAACCTTGAACCTTGAACCTCTGAACCTTGAACCTCTAAACCTCCAAAACATATGAGCTCAACCACATCTCCCACATATCGATCTCTCACCGCTTTTTTCATACCGCTGGCAATCCAGGCCGCTTCCCAGGCCCTGAGCTACCCGCTTGTCGCCATGGTTGCCTCCCGGGGTCCCGGCGGGCCGCTGAACCTGGCCGGGCTCGCGCAATCCAATACCATCATGTTTTTTCTCGGTATGTTCGCCATCAGTTCGGTCACCACGGGCATGGTGTATGCCAAAACGCGCGAGGGATATCGAAAATTCCGGTTGATGATCCGGGCCACCGGGCTGGCGGTCATCGGCATTCAGGCGGTCCTGTGCATCCCCGCTGTGTCTCATTTGCTTTTCGGCCGCCTGATCGGATTACCGCCGTCCATTGAGCAGCCGGCCCAAATCACGTTAATATCATGCCTGCCGCTGCAGTTTCTGTTCTTCTTTCGAATTCCGTATTTTGTGGCCATGTATGTCGGCCGGGCCACGGGCAAGGCCAGCATGGCGACCATTGCCCGCGTCGTTCTGACCGCTGCCTTATCACCGCTGTTTTGTATGCTGGGACTGGTAGGCCCGATCTGGGCCGTGGTGTGTCTCACCATCCCGGTAGCCCTGGAAGCCCTGGTCGCAGGCGTATTTGCAGTCCCGTTTGTGAGGCGCCTTGAGCCCTGTCGGGAAGATCCGCCCAGCGTGAAGGAAATATTTATTTTCAATATCCCGCTGTCGGTGGGCGGCTATTTCCTGGTGGCCTCGGCCATCATCCTGGCCGCTTTTATTGCCCGGGCGCCCGACCCGGACCGCATCCTGCCGATCTACTACCTGGCCCTGGGGCTGGCGAATCCCATGTCCTTTGCCGCCACCCGCATTCAGGCGGTCGTTATCGCTTTTCCGCCACAAAACCGCCTCGACCGCCGCACCTTGCGATTTGCCCTGGCGGCCGGTGCCTTCCTGGGAATATTACCGTTGATTTTTATCCTGCCCGGGACGGCCGAGCTATACTATGTAAAATTGCAAAACCTGGACCTGGCCGATCTCAACCTCGTGCGCCTGGCCGCTGTCTCGCTGATTTTTTTCCCCTTTAGCGTCGCCATCCGCGCCCAAAGTGAGGGTCTGGCGGCCTGGCTGAAAAAACCAACCACCGTGTTGACGGGTCATGGCATGTTTTTGGTCACCATAGTGGTTTCCGGTTTCACGCTGCTGATGCTGGGAACTCCGGGTCAGGTGATTGGGGCGGTGGGATTGACACTTGGCAGCCTGGCATCCTCGGCCACAATACGACTGATGCTGATGCGGGCGGAAGAGAAAGCGTTTCCGGTCGGGCAGACGACGACTTCACTGGGGCAGATTAGGTGAGAACAACTCATAGCTCATAGCTGATAGGATTTTATGGCTTAGGATTTATCAAGATGGGAAATCAAGAGGCCTGAATGCGGGTTTATGGTCAGTGGTGGGTCATCCGTTGTCCGTAGTACCCTATATCGGCATTTAGCAATTTGCCCCTTGAGGTCGGATGTCAGTCTGCAATCCAGGCCAGAAAGATTTGAACCCATTTTGACTTTGATTGAAAAGTCATTCATCGCGCGGGTTTCAGTACTGCAGGTTCAAAGGACAAACAACGGACAACGGACGACAGACGTTTCTCAGTCTTCTTCCCAGTGAATACAATCCACCGGACACGTATCCATCGCTTCCTCAATGCAGTCTTCGGGCCCGCCTTCGGGCATAATGACTTCAGCTTTTTCTTCTTCCTCATTAAAAGTGAATACCTCTTCACAAAGTTCCACACAGCTTTCACAGCCAATACATTCATCGGCATCGATTATAACTCTCTTAGCCATCGCAAGCACTCCTTTATTCGTATAGACTATTCATGTATTTGTATAGATTGATCATGATCAGCAGATCATACCTCGCAAACTAAGTGCATTTGATAAATAATCAACGGAAATTTTCGATTTTAGGGAATTCAGTGAATTTATAAACGGATAGACCTGAGCGGTACCGACAATCCAAAATCCGAAATCTAAAATCCAAAATTTCTCAACCCCTCAATCGTCATCGAAGCGTTCTTCTTTCCAGGGATCCGCAGAATTGCTGTATCCGCCGCTTTCATAATAACCCGGCTCATCATCGACGACAAATCTGATGCGCTCGAGCCATTTTACACTCTTGTAAAAATAGCGGTCCGGCACCAGGCCGCGCAGCGGTGCGCCATATTCCAGGGGAAGGTGTTGATCTGAAAAACTGTGGGCCAATATCACGTTGGGTTCGCGGGCTGCGCCGAGTGGCAGGCTGCTGGAGTAATCACCCGGAGCCTCGAATACAATAAACCCGGCGTTTTTCTTTACCTTAACGAGATCGATAATGGTTTGCACTTGAATACCGCGCCAGCGGGAATCGAGCAGGGTCCAGCCGGTGACGCAATGAACATCACAGGTCAGGTCCACCTGTTTCAATTGCATGAGGTCCGCTAACTTCAACGTCACCGGGTTCTGTACTTCGCCGCCAATCGACAGGCGCCAATCTGGCACGTTCCCGGGACCTCTTACCCCGCCCATATTGGGCATGGCTTTAACGGCATGCTGGCCCGGAGGGATACGTGGGCGGCCGTCAGCTCTCACCTGAGCGGCCAGGGCCATGTTTTCCGAATCCATCAGTTTAACGAAAACACCCGGCAAACCGATTGATACCATAGTCCCGCCGGCCGCTGCCATGAATTTTCGCCGGGTAATTTTTGGGTTTCCATTCATAATAACCTCCTGCCGCAAATTAGCTCTCAAAAAATTAAGACCCCGGCCATCTGGCGTCAACTTTTTGGTGGGTTTTAGTGCGCAGCCACCCCTTTACACCGGACGAAAAAACCTTAACGTATTGGAAGTGCAATTGCGGACCTATGGCAAAATATGCGAATTTGACATTGCACCTTCTTATTGAAGAGTCTCGATCGTGGAGTAATGGTGTATTGGAGTACTGGGAATTTATCTGAAAACATCAAACCTTTAACCAATACTCCAACACTCCAGCACTCCAATTATCTAATACTCCGAAATATAGGAAAATTCAAAAACCTGGGATGGATAACCATTTTTATATCCAGAACTGCTACTACCACGTGCGCCTGCAGCAGGGCAGCGTTGAGTTTCCACGGTTGCGTTCTTGTATTTGATCTGCTAAGTTGCAGCACTGGATGAAAATAGTGGATTAATGCCGGAAATATAAGGAGATCGCAAACCATGATGGATGAACAGCCCAATAACCTTGAATTCAAAATAGACCGATCAAATCTCTACTCCGAAGAATCATTTAGCGACCTTAAAACCGGCACGATCAAACGCCTCACGCCGGTCAAGGCCGACGGTTCAGAGGATAAAAGCCGCAAAACCATATTTGTCGGTCATACCAGCATACTCACCCCGAACGGCCCGCTGCCGATCCAGAACAACATTCCGGCCAAAGACTTGCAGCAGGCCATTAAAAAATTTCCCGAGGTTATGCAGGCGGCCATGGATCAGCTGATTGAAGAGGTAAAAAAGTACCAGGAGCAGGAACAGGGCCGGATTCAAAAGCCGGAATCGGGAATCATCATTCCCGGCCGCTAGTCAGACATTCCACAGTTTGGAGATCTGACCCCAAATACCGTGAATCTTAAACGTTTTAGTTGCCGTCTCGATTTGGCAAGAACCTAACTTGATTTCTATATCATATTAGCAACATGCTGAATATCGTCAGGAAATTATAGCACAATGGGTATCCTAAATTTTTTTTCAAGCAAAGATCCTGAAGATTACGAAAAAAAAGGTGATGGACTGTTCGAAGCCATGGCATACGGCAAGGCCATAGCTGAGTATGAACGCGCCCTTGAGCGGCTCGAAAAAACATCCCCCTGGGATGACGATTACCGGCAAAGCCTGCGGGAAAAAATCAGCTGCTGCCAGGAGCAATTGGCACTGGAGCACGAAAATACAGCCCGGGAATTGATGGAGGCCGGCCACAACGATGACGCCCGTCAGTATATCGACCTGGCTCTGGAATTAACCCGGGATGACCAGTTAATCGCCAAACTCGAGCAGCATCTGATTCAGCTGGATAAGGGCCGTTTGGAGGCGATTCAAACCACCCTGCCGAACTTTGATATACCGGATCCGGAAGAGCAGCCGGAAGAGATGCCGGAAGGGCAGACGGCCGAGGCCCAACAGGATGATGAGCATTTCATGGCCCTGATCGGCACCCTGCCGGAAGACATACAAGAGACCTATCGCAATTACCCGGCCGCGTTCAAGACCGGGTATCTGGCATTGAACCGGGGGGATTTCGAGCAGGCAGCCGAAGATCTATCCCAGGCCCTGGATGAACAAGACGACCCGCAAAGCTTTATACCGCTGGAATTGGCAACTGCCTGTCTCAACCTGACGCGCTACGATGAAGCCTGCCGCTATGCGGAAGCGTTTTTGCAGCACCACCCCGATGCACTGCCGGCCTACCAGCTGTTATGTGACATATACTGGGAAACAAAGGAATTTGAGCGGGCCGAAGCGTTGCTTGCCTCCCTGCCCGAGGAATTGGCCGAATCTGTGGCCGGCTACTTGCTGCGCGGCGAAACCTTTTATCACGCCGGAAAATTTGCCGAAGCCAAGGCGTTTTACCGCGAATTTTCAAAAAAATACGAATGGAATGAATCTATCGCCCGCGCGCTGGCAAAAGCCCACGAAGCACTGGGAGAAAGGACTAACGCCCGTTATATATACGGTGAAATCATGAATCAATGCGTCAGCTGCCACACCCGGGTCGATCCTTTTCTCAAGCAGAAATACGCCGATCTCAGTTTTGAATCCGGGCTCAAGACCACTGAAATATTGGAGCTATACCTTTCCTTGGCCCAGGAAGTCCCGCAAAATGCAGCGGACTATTATCAAAAAATCAGCCGGATATATACCGCCCAGGGAAACGAGACAGAAGCCGAAAGGTTTCAGGCGATATCTGAGAAATACGAAGCGCGATGATAGAGATCCGGACCCGGAGGACCAGGTTTTCTGCGACAAGATAAACGATGACGTCATAAAAGACGGCAATCATTGAGTGTTGATACCATGGCCAACGATTATTCGGTAGCGATTCACAATTTCATCAGCGATAAAATTGCAGCAGCCGAAAAAAATATAAAGCTTGCTGAAAGCGAAAATGATTTAGGATCCCTTCGCTATTATCAGGGACGGCTAATGGAATTGAAGGACATCCGCGGGTATATGGCTGAAAAGATAGATCTGAAAACTCAGCGATATTTTTGATTATGGCATACGTTTACTTACTGGATTTGTATAAATATATCGACGCAAGACTGGAAGATGCAACCGGCAGCCTCGAGAACCCTCAGGACGATATCTCGACCGTAAAATTTGAACAGGGTCGCATCGATGCCCTGACGGAGTTTCAAAATTTTCTCAAAGAGAATTTCAACCCCAAGCTACCCCGCCGCATCCGGGAAAGCTATTTTGTTAAAAAAGATTGAACGTCGAACATCGAACATCCAACATCGAACGTCCAATTAAGGAATCGTTTCTCTCAATCATTTTTTGAAATGGACCGCTCGACAAAAGACTCACGACAAGCAGAATACATTATTCGATGTTGGACGTTCAGCGTTCGATGTTCAATGTTCATCTGTTTCTTTGTTGATTCGACGGGCAGTTTATTGAGTCGGCGGCAGCGCTAAGCCCTGAATGCTTGAATCCTGAGCCTTGCTTGTGGGGTCGTAGCCCGAAGGGCGAAGCCCCAAACCTTTGAACCCTGGAACCCCTTTTGCCCTTTAAACCCGATTTCAAATACCCCTTGAGTCCGTCCTCCCGGGACCTGTGGTTTGTTTTTCAACAGGACCGCTTGCTGATCAAGAATGACAAGGACGGATACCGAATCCCGGTGGTCAAAGATTTGGCCGGGATCCATCCGGCCCCGATCCGCAGCCAATACCTGGGTGCTCTGGATGGCCGACCCTGCTATGCCGCCGAATTGCCGGATGAAAATCAGGAATTGAACGGCTTGCACCTGAAAGGCTTGCGGGAAACTTTCGGTCGGTTGGACGAGGAATTGATCTGGATTGCCGGCCGCGCCAATCAACTGATAGACTGGAGCAGGAACCACCAGTGGTGCGGCCGGTGCGGCGGACCCACGGAGGACCGATCGCGGGAGCGGGCCAAGATCTGCCGTGCCTGCGGGCTGGTGAATTATCCGCGCCTGTCCCCGGCGGTCATCATGGCCGTCGTCAGGGGCGACCGCCTGCTGTTGGCCAGCAACAAGCGGTTTAAAGCCGGGTTCTACAGCGTGCTGGCCGGATTTGTCGAGCCGGGCGAAACCCTGGAGGAGTGTGTCGCCCGGGAAATCAAAGAAGAGGTCGGCATCAGGGTCAAAAATATCCGCTATTTCGGCAGCCAGCCCTGGCCGTTTCCGAACTCGTTGATGGTGGGATTCATAGCGGATTATGCCGGTGGTGAAATAAAGGCCGACCCCGCCGAAATAACCGATGCCGCCTGGTTTACGGCTGAAAATCTGCCTTCCATCCCGCCGAAGATTACCATCGCCAGGCACCTGATCGACTGGTTTGTTGCCAACAATCCAGCCGCAAGGAATTCCACTGGATCTGGATTCGAATTTGACTCTTGACCCGAGCAATTATTAGTCAATCGACTTTCGTCATTCCATATGTTTCATACGAGCGCCTGCCTCGATTCGGCTGAGCTCGTCGCAGGCCGGCTAAAGGACAGCCGGCCTGATCAAAGAAAAAAAACTAATGAACGTCGAACATCGAACGTCCAACATCGAACATCGAATAAAGGAATTCTATCGATTTTAATCGCGGTTGCAAACCGCTCCCACACGAAATTGGAACGAAGTTTCACAAGAGGCAGGAGGGGAAACGGATCTGCCCTCTGCCCTCTACCCTCTGCCCTCTACCCTCTGCCCTCTGCCCTCTGCCCTCTGCTCTCTGCCCTCTACCCTCTGCCCTCTACCCTCTGCCCTCTAACCTCTACCCTCTACCCTCTACCCTCTGCTTGCCACGGCGTAGCTCGAAGAGCGAAGACGGGTCATCTGTTCTCTGTTTCCTGACACTCGAAACTCGAAACTCGAAACCCGAAACCCGAAACCCGAAACCCGAAACCCGCAACTCGAAACCCGCAACTCGAAACTCGAAACCCGCAACTCGGAACCCGATACCCGACACCCACAAACTGCGCCTTGCCTGCCCTACCCGGTCCACTTATCCAAAGCGCAATATAGGAAATAACCTAGTCGTTGACCCGTACAATCCGTCCGTCAACCCGGCTCTCAACCACCTTTTTCGAACGAATCGTATCGGCGATCAGCTCACGCAGCGGCAGCCCGGTATACTCAGGCGGTTTGTCGACAAATAGCTTATAGCCGTCACCACCGGATGCTAAAAAATCTGGGATCGCCACCCGGTAGATCTGCTCGGACCGAAGTGGCTCTTTCTTTTTTCCTACCACCGGCTTATCGACCACTTTTCCGCGTACTTCAAATCGGATTCCGGCAACCTGTAAAAATCCGCCGTCCTCATGTTCGCGGTTTCCCATTACCGACCGGGTAAGCGCCTGCCGCACCTCAGACCCCCTCAATTCGACAATAACGATCTCATTGGCAAAAGGCATTGCCTTGTAGACATCTTCCAGAGTGATGGGACCGGCATCGATGCTGGCTCGCAGGCCGCCGCCGTTTATCAGTGCGATCTGGGCACCGCTGTGCTCAAGCACGAGGTCGGCTACAAAGTTGCCTAAATTAGTCTCCTCATAACGAATCCGCTCACGCTCGGCATCCAGGAACACTTTGGTTTCACCAATTACTTGCTTGAAGCGGGCATCCAGTTCGACCCGATACCCGGCAATGATTTCATCGATTTGCGGATCAGCTTTTATTGCAGCCGTAACCGGCAGATAGTGGTTTGACAAGAGACGGGTTTTTTTTGAAATCGGATCGATCGCTAGATCGATGCGGCCCAGATATTTGCCCTTTTCAGAAGCCTGGAATATCGGCACACCGCCGACCTTGCGTAAAGGCGATAGTAGGACTTGATCGTGCCCGCCGATCACTGCCGTCAGTTCAGGAACGGCGGCGGCGATGGCACGGTCGGTTTTGTGTTTACTGTGGGACAGCAGGATAACCGGTCCGCGATCCTTGACCGCTTCAAATGCCTTGGCCACGGTTTGCACCGGGTCCAATACATCGAGGGATTTCACGTTTTCCAATTTGGTGGTCGTCATCATCGCTTTCGTGGTAGTACCAATCAGTGACACGGCAATCTCGTCCGAAACCTTGAGAGAAACATAAGGTCTGCATAACAACTTGTTAGTACCTTTAAAGACGATATTTGAACTGAGAAACGGGAATTTTGCTTTTTCCTTGAGTTCCAAAAAATTTTGCAAACCAAAGTCAAATTCATGATTTCCCACCGTCATCGCATCCACCCCCATGGCATTGAAGCATTCCAAATCGGGCTTGCCCCGAAAAACGGTTGACATGGGCGTTCCCTGCAAAATGTCACCTGCGATCAACACGAAGGTCCGAATATCATTGATGCGGTTTTCTGCGCGGATTTTCTCAATCAGCGTCGCCATGCGAGCGATGCCGCCCACTTCTTTTTTCCCGCTGTCAGTTCTAATTTTAAAGGGCGATAGATGGCCGTGTGTATCGTTAAAAAACAGGACCGTTACATTGATGGGATTTGGAGAACCTGCTGCCGGAATTCCGGATACGGCTACGGTTATCATCACCCCGAGAAGAACTAGCCAGGCCCGAAATCTGAAAGAACGCATGGGGATACCTCCTTTATTAAACATATGATGGTCTTGCCCGATACATTTTTAGATGATTCGATTCGCAATTGCAAAGACATTTAGAATAGTAATGCAAAGCATTTATTAATCAATCCGCCAACCCACTGGTTTGTTTATTAACTCCAGTCATCTATAAAATCGTGGCAAATCAGAAATCAGCCATTCCTAAGGGCGGATTAATTAGGGTTGATATAATTCGCATTCATCGGTAAAGGTAGTGGCAATATGGTGAATCCCATGTCTCATGCATTCTAAATCAAATCTTCGGATTGCTTTAGGAGTGATGTTCAGATTTCGGATTTGGGATTGGAGACTTTATAAATTAGAATTTCCGCCTGTCGTGAGCTTTTTTGTCGAACGGACGCGCTTATAAATGGTTAGAGCGACACGCGGCGCAAGCGCCTGCGTTGCGCGCGCGATACCGCCGATCCGAAATCGAAAAATTTAAAATCGTAAATTATCAAATAGATATATAAAGATGGACCAAAAGCCTCAATGGCGCTTTCGCAAAATGCGGCCCGGTGAAATTAATGTCGATCCCATCGAAGGGGAGTTTTTCACCACCGAAGTCATCGGCAGCATCACGGACGCGATGGTCCGCGAGTCGATTCAAAACTCCCTTGATGCAGCCCAAAGCGACGGGCCGGTCACCGTCAGCTTTTCATTTTCGGCCGGTCCCGGTCGTGGATCCGAATCCAAGGCAGTCATCAAAGCCTACCTGGAGACACTCAGGCCCCATCTGGAAGCCCGGCATTCCGGTCTGCTCCAAATCCCCTCACCGGCCGAGAACCTGGACTATCTGTTAATCGAAGATTACGGCACCCGCGGCCTGCAGGGCGATATCCGGCAATATGATGACCTAGATGATGACCTCAAAAAAAATGACTTTTACTACTTCTGGCGCAACATCGGCCGTACCCGCAAAGAGGCCACCGACCTCGGCCGCTGGGGTCTGGGTAAAACCGTTTTTCAAGCAGCCTCCCGCATAAATGCATTTTTTGGATTGACCGTTAGACAGGATGACGGGCGCACCTTCTTAATGGGACAATCTGTTCTCAAAATTCACAAAACAGGGGACATCCGGTATGCGCCCTATGGCTATTTCGGCGCTTTCGAAGATGAGTTGGCTTTGCCGGTGGAAGACCGGGCATATATAGATTCTTTTGCCGACCACTTTATAATCGACCGCGGCGACCAACCGGGTTTGACGGTTCTGATACCGTTTCCGGATAAAGAAATTAGTCCGCCGGAATGCATCAAATCGGTGATCAAACATTATTTCTTCCCGATACTGGCGGGAAGGCTGAGGGTCGTCGTAAACCACGCCGGTAAACATTATAATCTCAACGCCAAGAGCCTGGGCGATTTGTTGAAAAATTCCCGCTACCCCGAAAGCCAGGGCATGCTCGGCCTGCTGGACCTTGCCCGCTGGGCCATCAACCAGCCTTTGAATTCCCAATATAGACTCAAAGAGCCCGTGGCCGGCCGGGCACCCAAACTCCGGGACCATCTTTTTGAAACAGGAGATCTGCCCGCGCTCAGGAAAAAATTTGCCAAAGGAGATCGCATGGCCTTCCATGTGCCCTTGACCTTTCGGCGCCAGGCCAGCAAGGATTTAATCCACACGGGATTTTCTGTTTTCCTGGAGCGTGACGAAAAATTGCCCAAAGCCGAAGACCATTTCATTCGCCAGGGCATCACCATACCGGAGGTTACGGCCCTGAAGCACAAAGGGGTGCGGGCCATCGTCTCCATTACCGATCGAGAGCTGTCGGCATTTTTGGGTGATGCCGAAAATCCGGCTCATACCGAATGGGAGCGAAATTCCAAAAAGTTCAAAAGTCGCTATAAGTTGGGCCCGTCCACCCTCGATTTCGTAAAATCCAGTCCGCGCGAAATCACCAAAATCCTGATCCAGCCCCAAAAAGGCCGCGACGAAGACCTTTTAAAGCACCTGTTTGCCCTGCCGGCTGCTCCGGCAGAGCCCAGCCGGTCCCTGGAAAAAGACCTGCCGCGAACGGATGCCAAGCAGATAAGCGCTGATGATTTCATCGAAACCGGCGCCCAAAACTATCTGCAGCTAAACGCGATCAAGGGCGGATTTAACTTGACGAAAAAACCGAAAACCCGGCGCGTGCCCCGCTATATAACGGTCTGGATGGCCTACGAGGTGCGCACGGGCAACCCGTTTAAAAAGTACACGCCCCTTGATTTTGACGTCAGCCGGCCGCCGATGTCGATCCAATTATCAGGCGCCGAGCTTTTACTGAGCAAACACAATGCTATTCAAATTGAAGTCAAGCAGGGCAATTTCAAGCTGGCCGTCACGGGTTTCGATGTCAACCGTGATTTGAGGATTAAGACAAACCCTTAATAAAATTTTTTCCAAAAATTTTATATGATCAGAAAGTTTAACTATACGGGCCGAAAAAAAATCCGTCGCTCGGATGTACGCATTGATCTGCTGCGGGATGATGACGGCCGTCGCTTTTTTAATATTCGCCTTCGCCTGGAGGATCTGGAACTGCCGGAGACCGCGCAGGTTTACGTCGAAGCCTACCACCGCTCCGGCTACCAGCGCTTTGATTACGGAACCGTGGGCCGGCTGCGAATTCCGGCCGATCGAACCCTCGGCAGCATATCGCCTTCGGTGACACCGCTTTTCCGGATCAAAGTTGTCGACCAAACCGGTACCCACGGCCGCATACTGGCATCACTCGACAAAATCAGGCCCACCGGCCGGGACAATCAGTCGGCTGATAATCGCTCATTGCTTTTCGTGGAATACGACGATCTGGGCAGCGCAATCTGGCAGCTGGACCTCGAGGGCGACTGGCCGGTTCTGCGGTTGAATCGCGCCGTCGATGAAATCAGCCTGATTGCAAGTTCGGACAACCGCTTTTTATCTCTGGTATACCCTGAGGTGTTGCGCCAGATATTGACCCGCATCTTGATCGTGGACGAACACACGGACCCGGACTGTGACGATGACTGGCCCAGTCTCTGGCTGAAACTGGCCTGCACGCTGCCCGGCATGTCGCTGCCTCACCAGACTTCCAGGGCGGGCCGCCGGGCCTGGATCGAAAGTGCAGTGGAGGCCTTTTGTGCCAATTTCAATCTGCTGGATAAATTCGATCAGGCATTTCAGCAGTGAGGCGCAACCCGGACAAGCCGGTCGCCGCGTAGCGGTGATCCCGCTATACCGGGGAATTGAAGATTGAAGATTGAAGATTGAAGATTTGTGGCATTCTATCTATTTTATTTCGACGCTGTCGTTAAAACAGCTAACATCAGATAAGTCAATGCCTAGGCAGAGCGCGCTGAAAATGTAACAATATAAATAATCTGTGTAATCTGCGTAATCTGCGGATTAAATGCCTATTTGGTTGCGGCTTTGTCGCGCCAAGTTCATCCGTGCCCCACACATGAATAATAAAAAAGACCCCTATCAACCACCATGCTGATTCGAAAATTAAACGACAAAGGAATTGAGCGATTCCGCGATTACCTGGCTGAGCTCAGGCTGGGTGAAAAATCACCACCCCCTTTCAATCTGTTGGAGGATTCTGATTATTCAATACCGTTTAAAGGGGATGCCGAAGTCGAGCAGCAAACCTTCAGTTCCCGCCTTGACCTGGCTCGGTATCTCGATCAGATCCTTGACCCATTATTTAGCGGCAGCCTGCAGGACGATGCTCACTTGTGGAGTTGGCTGTCTTTGTATTTTTTTGACCAGGTTTGCCCAGTTGAAGACAATGGCCTGCGCAAGCCTGGCCGGGATTATCGTCATATTTTAGAGCCTGGATATCCAAACGGCCATCGTCACCTGCTGGCGGGAGCCTACCTTGTATACTCCGTTTATGGGCTAAGAGAGGATTTAAGCCGGCTTCTGTTGTGGACGCCACCCCATCTTGAAAGCAAATTTCATCATCAGCTGGCCGCCAGGCAAACCTTGATCACCAATAAAGGCATCCTGGAGGCTGCTGATATAATGTACTTCAATACATTGAAAAGCAGGCCCAAAAGAGGTGCCCTGATGGAAAAGAGTGCGCCGGGAACCCTGCTGCGCTTTATTGATCTCGTTCAGCAGTTGGATCTGACGTACGACCTGTACAGCATGCGCGGGCTGGAAATTATGGTGCTGCTACCACCGGAATTTGATAAATGGAAGTAGGAAGATTGGAGGTGTCATGAAGCTGCGCTGGAAATACTTCCTGGTTCTTGTAACAGCCAGTCTGATCCCGCTGCTGGCAGTCACCTGGATTAGTCAGAACGCTTCCCGGCGGTTGGGAAAAACCATTGCCGGGAAAGCCCAAAACACCCTGACGGAGACAATCAAGCAGGAGATGGTGAGCACCACCCGCAGCTACGCTGTTTTCAGCCTGTTGGGGGGGCAGACCACCGAGTTCGCCCTCAAGGTGCTGGCTGCCAAAGCCGAACTGGCCCTGGCCCTACCCCCGCCGTCACCCACGGCAATCTACTTTGCCGCTGATTTTGACGATCCCGGTTCAGCTCCCAATGATCTGGCGCCGTCAACGAGTCATTCGGTCCGCTCCCAGGGGGGCGTCGAAACCTACAAGCCAATCAGCCGCAATCACCCCAACTTTCTTTTGGCACCGGGGACAATAAAGGCCGATGTACGCACTGACATTAACCGGTTTTCGCGATTGAACGCCGAATTGAAAAGCATCAACCAGAAGTACGGCACGGGCCTTATCTGGATATATGCCTGCCTGGAAAACGGGGTTCATATATCCTATCCGGGCCACGGCGGGTACCCGGCGGACTACGATCCCAGGGAGAGGCCCTGGTATAAGATGGCCAAAACATCAAATACGCTCACCTGGCTCCCAATAGTGGACGCCACCACCGGTCGACTCACCTTGACCCTTGCCATGCCGTTCAAACACCCGGACGGAAGCTTTGCCGGGGTGGCCGGCATGGATATCAAGCTCACCCATGCCCTCGTGGAAAGTGAATCGACCTCTCGCTGGTCCAAAAATCTATCCTCTTTTATTCTTGGAGCGGAAACCGATCCCGGTTCGGATAAGAGAAAAATATGGGGCATCACCTCCCGGGAAAACACAAACGCTGCCGGGATGAGGTCGGCGAAGGAAATATTTGAGCAGGGTCCGGAATTCGAGAAGTTGTTTGGTCTAATCGAAAACAAGATTTCCGGCTACCTCGAAATGCCGTACAAAGGGGTGGACTCGCTGTGGGCCTATGCCCGCATGATTGCGGACCAATATTTCGTTATTGTCGTTCCCAAAGCGGAGATCATGACGCTGCCGGAAGAAGTCGGGCAGATGGTTGTGGGATATGCCAAAGAACAGAGGGCTATCACCGGCGTGGCCGTGGTGCTGGCCTTAATTTTCGTGGGTATTGTGGCTTTTTTCACCTCCCGCTTCAGCACGGACTTTATCCTGACTGTCATCGACGCCTGGAAGCGGCTGGCCGGGGGCGACTTTTCGGTCAGGCTCAAACCCCGCGTACAAGATGAACGCGACCAATTGGTCCATGCCTTCAACGACATCGTGCCCAAGATCGAGGAGCATTTAAGGATGCGCACCGCCCTGGGACTGGCCCAGGAGGTGCAACAGAGTCTTTTGCCCCAGAGCGATCCGGAACTGGCGGGATTCGATATTGCGGGGACCAGTATCTATTGTGACGAAACCGGCGGAGACTACTACGACTTTATCAAAACCAAGCACGGCCATGAAGCCGGGTTGGCTGTGGTGGTCGGCGATGTCTCGGGTCACGGGGTATCCTCGGCCCTGCTGATGGCCACCGCGCGGGCCCTGATCATGCTGCGTTCTTCCATGCCCGGCGAAGCCGCCGGCATCATCAGCGACGTCAACCGCTATCTGAGCCTGGACACCGCCCAAACCGGCAATTTCATGACCTTCTTCTACTGCGAACTCGCCGAGCGCAAGACCGAAGTCCGATGGGTCCGTGCCGGACACGATCCGGCGTTGGTCTATGATCCCGCCGCAGATGCCTTCGATGAACTCAGGGGCCGGGGCCTGGCGCTCGGATTTGACGACGCTTTCGAATATGACTCTTTTCACCGTCGCCTGGCGCCCGGACAGGTTATAATGATCGGAACTGACGGCATCTGGGAGATGCTCAACAAGGACGGCGAAATGTTCGGGAAAAAGACACTAATGGAAATTATCCGCAACAACCACGAGGCAACCGCCCGCCGGATCGTGGAAACGGTCACCGAGTCACTGGAGCGTTTCCGGGGGGATGCGGCCCAGGAAGACGATATCACGCTGGTTGTGATTAAAGTGGATCGTTAATTCTCAGTCCATGTTATTTTAATATTAAATAAGAATTAAAGAATTGGTATTTTAATTGACAAAAAATAAATTGCCAACTATACTTGAACAGTTGCTCAAATGAATAGGTGAAAAAGTGGATCTATGTACAGTTAAATGCATCAATGAGGAAAAAGTCAAGGAAACGGCACTGATGATGCCGGATTCGGATCAAATTGCCAAAATGGCTAATATTTATAAAGCAATGAGTGATCCAAGCCGCTTGAGAATTCTTTCAGTTCTCTTAACTCAGGAGCACTGTGTGTGCGATATCGCGGTACTCTGCGGGCAAAGCGATTCTGCCATTTCACACCAGCTTAGGCTTCTACGAACATTGAATATCGTCAAAACCCGACGTGACGGTAAAATTATATACTACTCCCTCAGTGATGATCATGTTGACACGCTTTTGAAAATGAGTCTTGCACATGTTAATGAATAAAAGGAACATCAATCCATTATGGATATTTTAATTAATGTTATCAAGGAAGCCTGGCACGTCTATCTCGATGTGTCGATTTTCATGCTTTTTGGTTTTTTCGTTGCAGCACTTCTTTATGTCTATTTTACTGCGGATAAAATCAAACGATATTTAGGAACCGGAAAAGTCAAACCCGTATTTTTGTCAGCTTTAATCGGCATTCCAATGCCCTTGTGAAGCTGTGGCGTCATTCCTGTGGTTGCAGGATTAAAAAAACAGGGTGCCAATGACGGGGCTGCCCTCTCGTTTATGATTTCCACTCCGGAATCGGGTGTGGATTCCATTGCAGTGTCATGGGCCATGCTTGATCCGGTCATGACAGTAATCAGGCCGGTCGCCGGGTTTATCACCGCCGTTTCGACCGGCATTGCTCAAAACTTTTTTGGAACAATGGACAATCCATCTGCTAAATCGTCCTCAAGTGCCAATCCTCAAAAGCAGTTAACTAGGAGCAAACAAGGCAGCACCTGAGGCTGCTGCAAACCTGAGGATGCAGTTGCATTCCCAAAACAGAAGAAGATAAAAATTTCAGAACAATTTAACAAAGGTATGCGTTATGCTTTTGGGGAGCTTCTAACCGAAATTCAGAAACCATTTGTTATCGGTATCTTTATCGCTGGAATCATCACTTTTTTCTTCCCTGAAAACCTGACCCAGTGGGCCAATGATCACAAATTTCTTTCCATGCTCGTCATGCTGGTCACAGGGATCCCAATGTATGTATGTGCAACCGGATCTACGCCCATCGCTGCCGCACTGATATTAAAAGGATTGAACCCGGGTGCCGCTTTGGTATTTCTCCTTGCAGGACCGGCGACGAACGCCGCCACAATGGGTGTGGTGAGAAATATTTTTAACACCCGGGCACTTGGTATTTATCTGGTCATGATCTCAGTATGTTCTCTTTTAATGGGTTTTACCCTGGATTTCATTTACGCTTTTCTGGATATTGAAGCCGGGGCCGTGATCGGACAATCGTCTGAAATGGTACCGCATTCTGTACAATTGATCTGCGCTATAATCCTGGCAATCTTAATGATTTCCAATGTTTTAAGGCAGGTGCAGCATTCCCGGACGGCCATTGCATCGAGATAAAGCCGCGGTAAACATATAACCCGGGGTGATGAATATTCACTCACATCGTGGTGTTAATTTTCATCCAATTTTTAATCCGTTAAACCAACTTTCAGGGACAATTTTGGTGGAATAAAAGTAGGATCAACTTTTAAAAATAACATTGCAAAAGAAGGCATGATTTTCACCATCTCACCTAAAACCCTCATGCTTAACCAAAATCTACTTGACAACACTTGAACAATAGTTTAATTGTTTAACCATGCAGAACTTCGGATTGCAGCCAGACCAGACGGCCCAACTTGCCGAGACCTTCGGATTACTGGCGGATCCAACCCGCCTGTCGATCGTGGTGGTCTGCATGGAGCGCGAGGTCCCTGCCGGCGACATTGCTGACGAACTGGGTCTCTCCGCCTCGCTGGTTAGTCACCACCTTCGGCTGTTGCGTGCCGCGCGCATGCTGCGGGCGGAGCGACGGGGCAAGCAGGTGTTTTATTCAATGGCCGATGCCTGCGTGCGCGGCGTTCTGAAAACCATGATCAACCACCTGTTCATCCAAGAACTTGACTGTTCTTATGAACCACACGAAGGAGAAGATTAATGGAGAACGTGACCCAGCAAAAATGTGCCTGCGCCGACTGTGTTTGCATTGTCGACGTGAACGACGCCGTGAAGAAGGGCGAGCGCAACTATTGTAGCCAAGCCTGCGCCGATGGGCACCCCGAGGGGGCTGGCTGCGAACACACGGGCTGCGTCTGCCACGGCTAGCGCAAAAAAACTGGCGGAGCCCTGGTAGAAGGGAGTGGGCTGCGCTGACGGCCCCCCCGAGGGACTTCAAAGCTGGAGTATGACTGTATCTGGTTATGAGACGAAACTACTCTCGCGGTAGTTTGCTGCGGCAGGGGACTCGTCGAGCACGGTAGGGGGACGGGTATGTCCTGTCCGAGGAATGGGATGATCAACATCACCTCAAGACAGGAGCACTCCCATGATTGATCGAGCCATCAACCCGTTGTGCCGGCACATGATCGAGGACATGACGAGCCGTGGTTTCACGGCCTGCACCCAGCGAGGGTATATCCCGGCGGTCAGGACTTTCACCGCTTTTCTCAGCCGCTTCTGCCTTGTCGACCCAACCATCCGAAACCGGATAACTGCAACCACATCCACAATCCGTGGTAAAAGTGCCTTGTCAACTGCACACCCCGTCGTATGACTGATTCAACCGCATCACTTATTCCCAATACTGCGCCGGATTATAAAGGTAAAGCGTCCATTATCGGTCAGTTCGCCGGACCAGTTTACCCTTAGGCTGCCGGCGGCCCTTCACTTTGATTTGCGAAAAAGGACATGCTTTCGGACAATGGGATCATATTTGCGAAACGCCAGTTTGCCCGGTGTATTGCGCTTGTTTTTAGTTGTGGTATAGGAATATGCGCTTTGCGTGCTTTTCAGCGCCATCCTTTATTCAGATACCGGCAGGCATGCCCCCAAGGCGACGGTTCGAGCCTCTGAACGCCTGTCTCCACAACGGGGAATCAGGTCCAGGGCATCGCGAATGTGCCTGGTGAAAATGCCCACAACACCGCGATTGTATCCCAGTCCCTGAGGCTGCAGCGAGACGCTGAGCCCCTCCGTTTCAAAAGCCCCTTGCCAGGTCTCGTCTCCGCCGGCCAGGTCCTCCATGAAGTGCACCCCGGCCACGATCATGAGGGGCGCGATATAGACCCGGTCGCAGCCGCTTTTTTTGACGGCATTCACAACCTGTGATCGGTCCGGGAGGCCATGCTCCACCACGCCGACGTGAACGTTGCCAAAACCGGCATCCCGGAACAGATGCTGGAGGGCCGGGTAGGCGGCCCAGGCCGGATGGTCGGTACCGTGCCCGACCAGCACGGTCGCCGTCACGCCGGCCGCCGGCAGCGAAGGCTCCAGGGCTGTGATTAAATCCTGGTAGTCGCCGGGTTCGCTCAACAGCGGCAGCCCGACGGAAACCCGGATGGGGCAGCGGGAAACTTCCTCCACCAGGCGATAAAATTCATGGCCGGCCATCATATGCAGCGACTGAACGGCAGCCCAGGCATGTCCCGCATCGGCGAGCTCGGCCAATACCTCATGGGGATGCTTCAGATCGATACCCCGCCGCTTTTTGATCTGGTGGCGGACCATGCGGGATGCATAGGCCCAGCGGATTTCGTGGCCGGGGAACTCGGTGTGCAGGATCTCGTCGATGAAATCATAGGTCTTCAAAGCCCTGGTGGTGGTGCCAAAAGCGGCGATCACGATCGGCGGCTTTGTGTTTTCAGCGTTCAACGTTTGGTTTCCTTTCACGAAGAGCCGGACGTTACGGACGTTTTTCATTGCGGCGCAGGGCTCCCCAGAAAAACAGGACGATAATGCCCATCAGCGCCAGGCCGGCAAACCATTGCACACCGGCGGTGGTCAACTCCGTGGTTTCGCCGGCGTGAAACAAACCGGGCAGGGGATGATCATGGCTAACCACGTCAGGCCGGATTTTCCCCGGAAAGTGATTTGAGCGGCGCGACGCCCCAGATCGTCATCAGCAAGGCCATCCCAAAATGCAGCCTCATACCAGAGCTTGAAAAACTGCGGGCGGTGTCCAGGCGATCGAGCAGATTGATCCATTTCAGAAAAAGAAAAGTCGACCAGAACACGATCCCATAGCCGCCGAGAAAGGCTGCCAGCGTGGCAACTGCCGCATAGCGGGATTTGCCCCTGCTTAGCAGGTAGTAAAGTCCAATCCCGCTTTTCAGGGCAAAAATCCCGATGCTGAACGCGATGCCGATGAACAGGCTTTTGTATTACATCATATCCTTTCAGAAAGCGCTGCATGCGACTACAGCCAACCGGGCAAAAAAAAACCGGATCGATAGTTGCTTCGATCCGGGGAACTCCCTTTTTGATCCTCGGGCTCATGACGTTCACAGCGCCACGCAAAACGCCACATTGCGGTCAGGCAGGTCTTCTGACTTCCCCACCTTGCCGGTGGCCTTCCCAAACCGTTTCCATACGGCTCAGTGGCACACAAAGACCGATAAGGTTCCTCTATCCGTCGGTTGAAAGAGAGAGAGGGGGTTACAGCGGCGGGCCCGTCCCTGAATTTAACAGGGTTCCCTATTAAGCGCGTCTCGCACCTGAACGCTATGGTCCCGAATTTTTATTATGTTTAACCGGTACTGTCAAGTTTTTTGTCGCGCAAAAACGGCGCCATTTCCTGGCGTCTCAGAGACATCGAATCGCGCAGGATTTGGCGCGCGGGGCCTGAATCCGGCAGCCTTGCGGGATTTTTCAAGCCAAATTGCCACCAAATAAGCTTTGAGGGAAAACACAAGCCCGCTTTTAGGTCTTAGAGCGCCCTTTTGCTATCAAAATGATCTATTAAATGTAAACGCTATTGTAGCGCAAATCCAGTGGCTGGCTTTATCTTAAACCGTCATTTTCGGTATCAAAAACATCGCTTTAAGCTTAAGAAGAGGATCTTTTTTGATGCTAAGTCCTTGATCTTTGGGCATTCAGCTTGGTCCGACCCCAATTTGCCCAATTTCATGCCATTTTATCTATTCTTATTGCAAGTCATTTCGCAATAATCTTGACAAATGATGACCCTCAGATATATTGTTGCAAATGCGTTTGCATTAGCGTCAATCTATTTCAAGAAGGACAGACAAAGAAACCGAACAAACCCAACAAGGGTCCTAAACCATGCTGAACTACAAGCCTATTTCTATCCTTCTATCGGCTGAAACCGGTCAACCCGGGCTTTTTTCTTTTCTGACCTATTTGCACGCGATGCCGCATGTGAAGGTCGAGTCGGCTGATGAGGTGCTCATGTCGATGCCGTCCGGAATCGACGTTCTGATGACCGCCGGCCCTGACCGCTGGAGTGAAGCCAAATTGGAGATCGAAAAATTTGTCTCCGCGGGTGGCGTCTGGTTCCATCTTCTGGAAGCTTCCGAGACCGAATTACCCGACATCTTCGGCGTTCGTCCTGGACCGGTCGGCCCCAATACCGAACTTCGGGTCGAATTTGCCGATAGCAGCCACCCGATAGCGGCACGCCTACCCGAATCGACTTACCTGTTCAACACCCAGCGAGAACTTGAAATGATTTCAGACGGCATTGAGCTGCTGCTGGAGATCGACTGGCGGTTTACCCGTCAGACCGTGATGACAGCCAGAGCTGTCGGCGAGGGGCACGCGGTCTGCACCACATTGACGGCTTTAGATGCGCCTGGGCTTCAGCAAATCTTATATCGGGTTCTCTCCTACCATGCCGGAAAAATGCAGGAGAAAAACCTGGGTGTCGGCATTCTCGGGTTTGCACCCTCGGTCGGCAGGCTCCACGGGCTTGGTACCAATGCCACAGCAGGCTTACGGTTTACGGCGGTCTGTGATCTCGATCCAGGGCGCCTTGCCGTTGCCGAGAAAGACTTTCCGGATATTCGTGTCTACGACTCGGGAAAAGCCATGGCTAAGGATCCGAACGTGGATCTCGTGATCGTGGCAACGCCGCCCAATTCGCATGCCGCCATATGCGTTGAGATGCTCTCTTCCGGCAAACACGTGGTTTGCGAAAAACCGCTTGCCCTGAACCGACAGGAAACCGACCGGATGGTCGAGGCTTCCGACCGTTACGGAGTCCACCTGAGCTGTCATCAGAATCGGCGTTTCGACGAAGACTACCAGATGATTCGAAAGGTCCTTATGGAAAACCGGATCGGCGACCTTTTTTATCTGGAAACCTTTGTCGGCGGGTTCGGCCACCCTTGTCCCCATTGGCATTCCCATGCGCCGATTAGCGGTGGCACGACCTACGACTGGGGAGCCCATTATCTCGACTGGATTGTCGGACTCATTCCGGACCCGGTCGCGGCGGTAACGGCCACTCACCACAATCGGGTGTGGCAGGATGTCACCAACGCGGATCAGGAACGGATACAGATCCGTTTTGCCGGTGGAAAAGAGGCTGAGTTCATCCATTCCGACATTGCCGCCAGCCGGAAGCCGAAGTGGTATCTGCTGGGGACCGAAGGCGCCATTGTCAGCGAATGGCTGGACACGATCGTTTATCGGAGCGATCCCGACATCTACTTTCAATGGGACGAGATTCCGCCAACGGAAATACCGCCAAGGTTAAAAATCTTCCGCAGGCGGCCGTCCGGCGACATCGAGCAGACGGAACCGGCCATGCTCGGATCAAACGCCCCCACGTTCCTGCCGGAGCACCGACCGGTCCGTTACCCCTTCCACCAGAACCTGGCCGACCACCTTTTGACCGGGGAGCCGCTGGCCGCACCCCTGGCAGACTCAGTAAAGGTGGTGGCGATCCTCGAGGCAGCCGCTCGCTCCATGCGAAACGACGGGCGCCTGGAGACACTCGATGGCTGAAATCATAGGATGGGGAATTTTAGGAAACGCGCTGATCGCCCGTAAATGTCTGGTTCCGGCAATTGCGCTGGACTCAGATCAAACAAATGAGTTCGCCAATGATCAATGGGTGCAAGTGGATGGGATTTTCGATCTTCAACAGATCAATGGCAAAGCCGTCCCCGAATAATTGCAGACCGTAAGGCTATATTAACGGGAATTTTCAAAATGACCTCTGTAAAACCGCATTCCTTTTCTCTCAGATCACAATCATTGCGAATTTTAAGGTATGTTGGAGGACTATATTAACGATTGAGCTCACTGGTTTTTATGGAGCGGAGCGGAATAAGACTCCAGTGAAGCGACTTGTTAGCATCTATCCCATTATGGATTAAGATTCTCAAGCAACTCAGTATCAATGTTGTACCTACGATAGTAGCAATCTCTCGCAACTCCGTCTGAGTTAGCGGTGTGACAGATACCCTCTCCTTCGGGCCTTACAAGATACAAAAGACTATTTTGTTCACAGTTCACTCTGACATCAATTAGCTCGAAAGTATTCCCAGAGCTTTTCCCTTTGATCCATAGCTCATTTCTAGATGTTGACCAGAATGTTGCAACCCGTGTTTCAAAACTCTTCTTCATTGCATATTCGTTTGTGTAGGCAATTAGAATTACTTCTTTGGTGTCTATGTTCTGTACAGCCACGGGTATGATATCAGGACTTTGGCTCGCAGCCTTTGCGATTTTGCTGAAGACGAGTTGAAGTTCTGTGCCCTCTTCGAGCAGATTAATCCCATTATCATTCTCAGACATTTCAGTTCTTCCTATCTGTTGCTAACTTAGTTATTCATCCGCTGCGAAGAAAAAGAGGAAAGCCAATCCCGTCACAGCAACCAAAGACTTCACGCTTCCGCGATCTTGGGCTTCCCGGATGAGATCCGACATTTTTTATTCAAGCTTACAGATAGTTATCAGCGACAAGATCCATTTCCTGCTCATTTACCCTAAAAAGTGTACACGAAAAGGCTGGCGCCAATAAGGAGAACGCAGGTTGCACCTGCCATCCTTAATCCCGTTAGGAAACGCTGTTGGTGAGTGTCATTCTTCTGAAGTCGACTTTCAATTAAACGGCGACCGAGAATTGCCGCGATCCCGATGGCCGAAAGCGTGATTGCCATGCCGAGCGAAATAGCGAACACCATCAAGACACTCTTACTTAGCAGATCATTGGCTAGCCCGTAGAGTAGGACCATCAACGCGCCGGAGCAGGGAACGGCTCCAATCGCCATGCTCAACAGTCCCCCAGCCCGCTTTGCGTGATGGACGTTGCAGGAGCAACCGTGTTCATGACGCAGGTGGTTGTGTTTGCGAGCGCCACGGATCGCACCGAACAGCATGAAGCCGCCGATTGCCGCAATGGAGGTGTAGCTGAGTAACCGCACGATCCGAAAACTCGCCGGGGAACTACCAGTTGTCTGCCGGACCGCAAAGTCCGCCAAGACCGCCACCACTACCGCCGTTAGCACATGGCACACGGCAATCTGTGTCCCGAAACGAACTCCGCGACCAAGGCTGCCACCTTCACCGACGAAATAGGATACAACAACCGCTTTGCCGTGGCCCGGTCCCAGCGTGTGAACCGCTCCGTACAAGAATGCGATGAGCAGCCCCACCAGGAACGGCATGATCGACTGTCGGTCGCGGATGTTGGTCATCGTCGTCGAGAATATCGCCGAAACCCGCGTTTGCATATTCTGCCACCACATGTGATCAGGCAAGGATAAGGGAACCTTGACCTTTGCAAGGGTATCAGACTCAGCCGCGGTGTATTCCTGTACTCGAGACGTTTCAAGGACGTACCCAGCCGTGATCTTGGCCGAACCGTCGACCAGAAAGAGATCGTATTCGCCCGACTTGGCCTCAATCCGGCCGGTAAGCAAAACTGGGGCAAAGCGTCCCTGGTACTCCATCCCCTCCGGTGCCCGCACGAATATAATTTGGTTCGGCGGCGGTGGTGGCGTATGGATGCACGCCCCCACCCAGGGCACCAAAAGAAATCCGGTGATTTTCTCACCCTCATACTCAAGCGGAAGGGCATAGCCCGGAATGCTGATATGAGCACCGTTTAAGCTTCCAACCGTTGCACTCGCCCGTTTAGTGCGAAGTGCTTTGATCTCCTCGTGCCGTGCCAGCAGACCTTCGATGTCCACTCCATGTTTTCTCAAAGAGGCCGCTGCCTCGTTTGCCTCTGTAATCATTTCATCCGACACATTCGTTGGGCTTTCAGCTTGCATTCTCGACACCCGAACGTAGATTCCCAACTGCCCCAACTGATTTTCAGTTAAGACGGCAAAAGGATCTTCAAAGTCGGCTGTGGTTTTGGGAACAAGATCTGTCCACCCAATCCGCTGAACCTCATCGGCGACAACGGTTCCCGTCAAAAAGGGGACTACCAGTATGCTAATGATCCATTTCTTCATGGTTTACTTCTCTGTCGATGGCCTCCGAGCCGCCAGCATTCTAGAAAAAATTTGCGAGACTATAAACATCTCAATCAAAATGGAAAATTTTACTTTTATCCGTTCACGCAAGAGAGTTAAAGATTTTTACGAGAATGGAGGGTTAAATCTCCCTATAGGGGATCGACTCATTGTTGAAAGCGGCTGTGATTCTTCTGCCCGAATGCCTTGCCCCGGCGATTTCACTTTGATTCGCGAAAAAGGACGTGCTTTCGGACAATGGGGTCATATTTGCGAAGTGCCAGTTTGCCCGGTGTGCTGCGCTTGTTTTTTGTTGTGGTATAGCAATATGCGCTTTGCGTGCTTTTCAATTTAACGATGATACGATTTCCTGATTTGGCCATTATTTCCCTCCAACATGCCGTAAAATTAGGTTCAAGCCAGACACGCCTTGAACCCCATATTGAAAAAATCGCGGCTAAGGTCTCGACCGATAAAGACCAGATTATTGCGGCGCTCTTCCTTTCCCCAGGCTCGATCGAATTTACCCTCAAAGAGCATGTGAACGCCCTGAAATATGAAGCGCTCGTCATGGTCCTTGATACTCAATACGCCCTTCATGCGGAAAATATCCTGCCCTTGTGTTGTTATCAATATCTGCAGCCATTCTTCCAGCAACTCCAGTTTCAGGTCCCCCGGAATGGTAATGCCCACCGAGGTAACGGTCTCATCGTGTTCGTGCTGATGCTTGAATTCCCGTACTGCAACCGGCGCAATGAGCTCGCTCCCATTGTACATTCGCGCTTCGAACTCATCCGGATGATGTTCGCTGATTAAGGCATATCGGCCGGAGTGTTTGATGCGCAATAGAAACACTGATTCGGTTTCCCCCAACTTGAGCCGCCGGAGGGAAAGCCCGGGGTCAAAAACCGTTCCCGGATGCACCAGATCCTCAGCATCGGTGAAGAGCACATCGGCAGTTTTGATTGCGGCCGCGGGCACATCGTCGGGCTCGCCGATGACGGGTATCAAAGCCGCATTGAGAAATGCGTCCGGCCCGGGTTTGAAGTTCCATTCGTAGGTGCCGACCTGAAATTGGTACAGACCAACCCATTCGAAGAGGTACTCCGGCTGAAGAAAATCAGGATCGACCGACAACGCTCGGTCCAACTTGAATCCGCCCTGGTTGAGGACCCGATCCATATCGATGGCGGCATTGACGGTTCGGTGAATGGCCGCAGCGGCGTTAACCCTGCGGATCCTGCCCTCTAATCGATCCAGGGTTGCCGCATTGACCAGATCCGCCTTGTTCAGCAGAATCACGTCCGCGAAGGCGATCTGTTCCTTGGCCTTGTCGTCGCCGTCGATGTGCGCCTCGATGAACTTGGCATCGACCAGAGTCACCACCGCATCGATGCTGAGAGCCTCCCTTAGGGTCTCTTCTATGAAAAATGTTTGAACCACCGGCCCCGGATCGGCAAGTCCGGTGGTCTCGATCATGATGTAGTCGAACTTGTCACGTCGGTCCAACAAGCTGTGCAGGATTCGGATCAGATCTCCTCGAACCGTACAGCAGATGCAACCGTTATTCATCTCGAAGATCTCTTCTTCGGCACCGATCACCAGATCGTTGTCCACCCCGACCTCGCCGAATTCGTTCTCAATCACGGCGATACGCTTGCCGTGGTTTTCGTGCAGAATCCGGTTAAGCAGGGTCGTTTTCCCGGACCCGAGAAATCCGGTCAGGATGGTCACCGGAATCCGCCGGATAGAGGGTTTTGAGTTGTTCTTTTTTGGGGCCATGGTCGGTTACCTTTTACAATCCCTTCAATCCCATATTCTATGAGTCGGCCACACACACTTTAAGCGCCTCAAGAACACTGTCCGGATTGACACCCATCCCGACAAAAGCCAAGCGGGTCTCTCCAATATCCTTCCAGTCGATCCATTCGCTTTTGCCCCCGACGAAATTGATCAGTCGCGTGTGGTCTTTAAATCGAACTGGGCCCTTCATACGGAAAACCTCCCAGGGGAGATTCTCGGTAAATTCCATGAACCGTGTTTCATCCATGAGATCTGGTTGGACATAGTAAAAAGACACGTACACCTCATGGTCTTCGGCGCAGTGCTCATGGTCATGTTTTTCGTAAAAGTGGGCGGGCTGCAGGCCGAGGTCCTTTGCTGGATCGACCGCCCAAAGGGTCTCGGGGTCCACACGACAGTGCCGCGTGGGAACCACCTGGACGTCCGGAAAGCGTTCATGGATTTCCCCTAACACTTTCGGGATGTCATCTTCACCGATGATATCGATCTTATTCAGCAGAATCAAATTTGCGTCTTCTATCTGGTGAAAGAAGAGCGGTCCCAGATGCTCGCGGGCTTCCCAGTATTCGGCATCCACCACGGTCACGATTTTCCTGACTTCCATATGTTCGCGGATTCCGGGGTCCTTGAAAACCTTGACGATTTCCCCCGGATCGGCGACGCCTGTGCATTCGATGAGAATGCGCTTGGGCTTCAACTCTTGCCATATTTTTTTTAACCCCGCATTGAACTCGGCTTTGAGAAGGCAGCACACGCAGCCGCTTCTAAATTCCAACATATTCGAGGTTGAATCCTCCAGCATGGAGCCGTCGATTCCCACATCTCCAAATTCGTTTACGATTACCGCTGTTTCGGAAAGGTTGGCGTCCCACGACAGAATCCGTTTCAATAGCGTGGTTTTTCCAGCTCCCAGGAAGCCGGCGAGAATGGTTACGTCAGCCTTTGGGCTGCTCGGGGCGACCTCCGCATCGTTCATAATTTTCCTCCTTGGATGACCGCCTGGAGTTGGTCACGATGAAGCCCGCCTTGGGCAACAGCTCGCCAAGATGCCGCTCGATCCCGCCCACCACGCGGCGGTCCTTACTCCAACTGCTTGTTCGGCTAGCCATATGATAGACCCGCAATACGATTTAACTTATAAATCTATCTAATACAAAAGACCCAACAAAAAATCCGAAGTTAACCATAACGATAGTCGCTCCGGAAGGATAATCAAGTACATACGAAGCGAATATTCCGACGATGACCGAAACGACCGCAAATACTCCGGCTAAGGCGATCGTGGCTTTAAAACTTCGCATGATCTGCAAAGCTGATATCGCAGGTAGAATAATCAAGCTCGAGACCAGCATCGTGCCCACAATTTTAATTCCCAGAACCACGATAAGAGACGTAAGGATAATAAGGATCCGGTTAACGACTTTAACTTTGATCTTGGATACCTGCGCAAATTCTTCATCAAAAGTCGTCGCAAATAAATCATGATAAAAAAGAATCGTGATTAAAACGACCAGCATTGAAATGCCTCCGGTTATCCAAACCTCAATCCGGCTCACTGAAAGTATATTTCCAAAGAGATAACTAAAAAGATCGACATTAAACCCACCGGCGGTTGACGCAATAATCACGCCTAACGCAATGCCGAATGATGAAACCAAACCAATAGAAGCATCGCCATACACGTGTGCTTTTTCTTTCAACTGTAAGATCGCTAAAGAAGCCAGTGTTACGAGTGGTATGGAAACGATCATGGGTTGTGCTTCAAACAAAAGTGCAATTGCAACGGTTGCAAAACTGACATGCGCAAGCCCGTCACCGATAAGGGAGAACCTGCGCAAAACTAAAAAAACACCCAAAAACGAACATCCCAAAGCCATGAAACAACCGGCAATCAATGCGCGATGAATAAAAGCGAATTGTAGGGCTTCATTAATTTGTTCAATTATACCGGTCATATGGAACTTTCTCGATCAATTTAGCCTGTAACCTATAAAATGTTGTTCTTCTTTAAAATAGTCCGCCATTGTCTCTGAATTACGATACTCCTCAAATGAACCATAAAAAATAAGGCTCTGATCAAGATATAAAAGCTTTGAGGCGTATGCGCCTACAGATCCTATATCATGGGAGATCATGAGAACCGTAACACCGTGGGTTTTGTGTAAATCTGACAGCGTTGCATAGAAGGTTTCGCGTGACTGTGGATCAAGCGCTACAGTTGGTTCATCTAAAATGATAAGCGGCGGTTTGTGCACCAATGCGCGAGCCAGCAGGACCCGTTGCTGCTGGCCACCGGAAAGCTTGCCGATTAAACGATTCGCAAGTGGGGCGATGCCCAATAGTTCCATGGCGCTTTGTGCTGCTTTATAATCCTCTTTTGTAAGATATTTTGGGAATTTTTTGCAGCAATAAACGCCTGACACGACGATCTCCCGCACAGTTGCAGGAAATCTTTTGTCCAGGAATGATAGTTTTTGAGGAAGATATCCGATATGCTTTTTTTGTATAAATTCAGATAATTTCTTTCCCTGAAATAATATTTCTCCTTCGAAGGCCGTAAGGCCTAACAGAGCTTTAATAAGCGATGTTTTCCCTGATCCGTTAGGCCCTACGATACCCACGTAGTCTCCCGCATTAATGGTGAAAGAAACCTGGGAGAGCGCTTCAATACTACCATAACGCACACTTACCGATTGTGCCTCAATTATATTCACTGACACTCAAGTCCTACCTTTAATTTCTGCAGATTATCTTCCATAATATCAAGAAACGTTATTCCCGATTTAAGCTCCTTTTTACTCACATTATGCGCCCCATGCAAAAGTTCCAGGGTAGCACCGGTTTCTTCAGCAATAATCCGGGCAACTTTAGGTTCTATAAGTTCTTCATAATATATATACTTTTGCCCCGAGGCACGCATCTTTGAAATAAGCTCGGCAATGGCCTTGGGAGACGGTTCTGCATTTGGTGAAAAACCCGGGTAAGGTGATTCGTGGGTCAGTCCATAGCGCTTGGCGAAATATCCAAATGCGAAGTGCCCGCCGTAAATTATCGTTTTGTGTTTGCAAGTCGAAAGTGTTTCACGAAAACGCGTGTCCAAAGCAGCCATTTTTGATTTGTATGCCGCCGCATTTTTTAAATAAAATTCTTTATTTCCGGGATCTTTTTTAGCAAATGCCTGAACCATCGTATCAACCATCTTTTGCGTATGTCCTAAATCTACCCAAATGTGCGGGTCTTTTCCGCCATGGTGATGGTGGTGGTGACCCGCGTCAGGCTCTTGAGCAATGGGTTCAACATCTTGTCTGTCTGCGTTTTTAAAAAAATGTTCATCTGCTTCAAATTCAAACGGCATATGTTCTGTAAAGAATGTGTATACACCTTCTTTTTCAATAACGATACGATATTCGGTGATATTCCGATTTGGATCAAAAACTAATTGGTAGGCTTTACTTTCGTTTGATGAAAGCGTATCACCGTGAACCTTTTCAATGCTATCATGTGATTCCAGGAGCCCTTCGGCTTTTTCCTCTTGATCCTCAAATGCCGCAACACCATCCGAATTACTCGAAAGAACAACCATCTTCATCTTCGGATCCGCGTAATCACCATCAACTTTTGCAAATGTCCACGCATATTCACCAGGGGAAAGCCTAAAAGCGCCGGCCCATTCAAAAGCATGCTCACCATGATGAGCATCTTCACCATGTTCACCATGTTCATCATGCTCAGCATGATCAGCTTCATCCATAAGCTCAATTCCTGTGCTTGAATCAACAACAGCAAGTTTATCGTTAGTAATGCCACCCAGAATATCTTCGGCCCATGGCTCCATATACTCTCCGGTATAAACAAAAACGTCGGCCTTGTTAATCTTCACAACATCTTTGGGAATTGGTTCAAATGTATGCGCCTCCACACCCGGAGGCAATAAGAGCGTAACGTCAACTTTTTCTTTTCCTACTTGTTTGGCAAAATCATAGGTAGGAAATATTGTCGTCACCACTTTGAGATTATCAGAAGTGTTTTGAGCCATTGCGTAGGTGATACAAAGAAAAAACAACACGATAGTTAATATGATTTTTTTTGACATAGCCGCTCCTCCTTATTTTCGAAATAATTTCTGGGTGACATCCCGGACGATTGGGTAAATGGGAAGGTGATTGCCGGCACGATCTGTTCGGCCGCATCCGCCTTTCCCACGGCCGGGGATACTGTTAATCCAAAAGCGACACAAATGGTTCGCATCGCTAAGATCCATTTACTGTTCTTTATCTGTCTTCCTGGAAGTAAGCGAACGTTAATGCAAACGCGTTTGCAACAATATATCCAAAGACCATCATTTGTCAAGCTTATTGCGAAATCACTTGCAATAAGAACAGATAAATGTCAAAGTCCAGGACATCGGTGACCCTGAACATTTAGAAAAGTTCTTAGCCATCACTTGCGAGAATGGGAGGTTAAATTGCCTTTTGGGAGATCGACTCCTTGTTGAAAGCATCTATGATTCTTCTGCCCGAATGCCTTGCCCCGGCGATGTTTCTCGCCGAAGGGCCGATTTGAAGCTCTGAGAGGGGGCCGGTGACGAAAATCCGCTCATGCCATCGCAGGGATGGTCCGATCACCGGAAATCCACAGGCAGCTGCTTTTAGGTCGAATTCTTTTATTGCATGGTTGATGAACCCTTTTCCCGGGCGGGTTTCCGTAAAACCGGTGGCCAGAACAATTTTTTGACAATCGTATCGGCCGTGCCGTCCAATCAGCAAGACGCCTCCGTTTTGGCATTTCGCGTCGGTGATATCGTCGACGATGCACGTGAGTTGATTCATTGCCGCTGCTTTGCTCAACGCGAGCTTCATCTTCCGGGGAACACTGCCTTTGGCTCTGGCGGCCGTTATCTGCTGCCGGCGCTGATCATTCGATTGACGGTGGAACTGGTCCAAATACTTTCGACCCAGCCAGCCCGGTTCAAAATCGAAGTCGCTTACCTGGATGGCCTTTCTTGAGACCAGCAGGACGCTTTCAAATCCTTTTTCTATCAGATGCAGTGCCAGTTGCCCACCGCTAATCCCGGCGCCAATCACCGCGACCGGACCGTCGGCTTGAAGGTCATCCAGGCAAAAACCGGAGTCGAACACATGATTCACCTGTACCCCCTGTTCTCTGAGGTGGGCCGCCCAATGCGGCCACAAAGGCTTTTCGCCCATCCCCAGCGCAAGCAGCACAAACCGAGCATGGATCGTCTCCTCCGCGGTCACAACGCTTACATGGCCGATCCGGTTTAGAATTTCCAAGGCACGCCCCCTGATTTGCAGGGACGCCAGTCGATGATTGTCGATCACCATTCGGCAATGACGATGAAACAATTCCACAGACGGCCTACTTTTGGGTGGTATGAAATTGGCGCGATGCCTGTTTTCTGCCAGAGCGGCGTACTTGTCCAGGGAAAACGGATCGATGTCGATATGGTGCACCGAAGGCGACCGCAAATACTGCATGCCACAGTTTCGGGTACACCGGCACCATTCATGCAGCAATTCATCATGCGGGTCGAGAATTCGAATATCGTCGTGTGTCAGCGGCGACTGCTGCAGCAGACAATGCGCCAGATGAACGCCGTGTATGCCGCCGCCGATGATCAGCATTTGGAGCATGGCAGTGTTTTCTCCAGTTTTTGAAGTCTGAAAGATGCGTCAGAGTCGGCCGCCTTCGAGGAGCTGCCGATAGTGCGGCTGGGGCATCAGCCCTAAAAACGCCCGCTCAATGACTTCGCTCAAAGACGGATGAATGTGCATGCCGACAACGATGGGCTTGATCACCCGCTGGGGGGTGTACATCAAATTGACCACTTCTTGTATCAGTACAGATGCCTGCGGGCCGATGACATGGGCTCCGAGGATCTTGCCGCCATCGCCTGCAACGACCTTGGCAAAATACCCGCGCAGTCCCATCGCATCCCCTTTGGTGGTGTGCTCAAATCGCTGAAACCCGATCAGCACATTCTCGGGGCCGAAGCGCTGGACCGCATCGGCCTCTTTCATTCCCACCGAGGCAATCTCCGGCCAGGTGAACACGGCATGGGGTACGGCATGGTAATTGACCTTGACCTGTTCCTTCAGCAGGGCGTTGTAATAGACAATCTGGGCTTCATGGTTGGCGACGTGCTTGAAGAGGTGTTTGCCGTTGGCATCCCCGAAGGCCCAGATATTCGGCTGGCTGGTCTCCAGGTATTCGTCGGTGACGATCCAGCCGGCCTCGTCGACCTCGATGCCGGAGAGTGCGGGCTGCAGCCGATCGGTATTGGGTGAACGGCCGGTGGCGACCAGCACCTGTTCGGCTGTCACCGAAATACGGCGGTTGGAACTTCGGTGCAGCACCTCCACCTGCTTTAGCCCGGAAGGATCCTCCGACAGTCGCAGGGCCTCGTGATCGACGAGGATATTCATGTGGTACGACATCTTTGCTGCCGCCAGCCGGCTGACTTCAGGCTCTTCTTCCGGAAGAAATTGCGGGTTTCGGCCGACGAGGGTGACCTCGGCGCCCATGGCCGCAAAAAAATGGCCGTATTCCGCTGCAATGTAGCCGCCGCCGATGATGGCGACCGATTTCGGCAGGGTTGTGATGTCAAGGATGGTATCGCTGGTATGGTACGCGACGCGATCGAGCCCATCTATATCCGGCAGATGGGGTCTGGATCCGGTGCACAACATGATCAGCCGGGATTCGATTCGGTCCTTGCCACCGATTTTCAGGGTATACGGTGCCGTGAACTCGGCCGTTGCCCTGTAGTAATCGATGCCCCTGGCCTTTTTGAGACCGGACTCGATCCGTTGGATTTCGGCCCCGACGCTGCTGCGCACGCGCTGCATGATGCTTTCAAATTCCGGGACAATTGTATCCGTGCGGATGCCGAGTCCTTGTGCTTCTTCTATGATGCGAACGACCTCGGCAGGATAAAGCAGCATTTTGGTGGGCACGCACCCTTTGGTCAAACAGATTCCGCCCGGGGGGTCCTTGTCGATCACGGCGATTTTGGCACCGGGATGCATCTGCCGGTAAGCTTCCACCAGCACCATGGCCGAACCGGTGCCGATGGCGATCAAATCATAAGTTTTCATTGGTTTCCTTTCGGCTAAAGATCTGTTTCCTGGGAACGATAGACGCCCTGGGCCGACTTGCCCAGGTTTTCGGCTTTCTGCAGCGCTCCGGCTCCTATGCTTATTAAGGACGATCGTCGGTCCGACCGCCAGGCTGCTTAGGCCGGTGAATTGCCGTCAGCCTTTCACTTTGCTTCACGAAACAAGACGTGCTTTCGGACAATGGGATCATATTTGCGAAACGCCAATCTATCCGGTGTATTGCGCTTGTTTTTAGTTGTGGTATAGCAGTAAGCGCTTTTCGTGCTTTTCAATTTAACGATGATTCGATTTCCTGATTTGGCCATCAAATTTCTCCTTCCGGCAGTAAAATGCCTATCATGCAAGGCACGCCTTTAACCGCATGTGGCCGATTTCCTTTTACAACCCCTTCAATCCCATATTCCGTATTTGGGCGTTGTGGTAGGTGTCATGGGTGGCGATCCATGCGATGGCTTCGCCAAGCCCGCAGTCCCATTCCTGAATCACACTGCGGTCAATATCCCCTTTCATTGCCCGAAGCACCTTGATATAGGCGTCGTGAATTCGATCGCTGACCAAAAGAGATTCCTGCCATGCATCACCCGATCTGTCTTCAGGCAAGGCCGGAAAATCCGTTTGCTCATAGGGAAAGTCAATTGGGAAGTCCGGACGCAAAAACAACGCCATTTTCCATTTGAAGTAAGCGCAATGCAACACAATGCCCCACACCGTAAAGGATTGGTAGGTTTTTTTACAAAGCACCTGATCGAGCGTCAGCGGGCGAACGGTTTCCATTAGCGAATAACCATTAAAAGAATGCCCGCGGTATTCAACCTCGGTCAGATGAATTAGCCATTTTAAATCATGTTTAACCAAAGATTAAGTCCTCCCGTTGCCAATCACCCGATCATACGGCCTTAAAAGTTCCGCAAAATACAAGCTCTCTGTCCGGATAGATCAGGTTTAAGGCGTATTTTCCTACCAACCCAGGTCATCGGATACAAGGAGAATGGTCTCACCATTCTCCTTATTTAACCTTTCAATTGTTGAATAAAAGGTTTCCCTCATTTGCGGATTCAACGCCTCAGTCGGTTCATCCAAAATCAAAAACTGAGGGCTATACACCAATGCCCTGGCCAGCAAGGTTCGCTTAAATGCTTCTACCCCACGGTACTGAACGCTATAGATCCCTTCTTTCTCAATAACAACGCGAAATTCGGTTACATTTCGGGTAGGATCAAAAGTCAATTGATACGCATTGTTTTCGTTCGGTTAACGCGACACCGGTGTCCGAGCGGAGTCGAGGACACCGCAGAGCCTATCAGTCAAACTGCTCGAATGGAATTGCTTCATCGATAAGCATGATTGGTATGTCCTGACGAATAGGATAGACATACTGCTTGTCTTCACGTACCAATCCAGAGTCAATCTTTTCCTTGACCTCTTCCCCAGCACGATTCTTCAGGCCGCCTGCGGCAATTTTTGCATTGATTTTGTCAACGATGCTTTTTTCAATAACGGCAACATCCTGTTTTGTTTCGGGACAACAAAGAATGTTTAGCAGTTGTTGATCAACCATATAATCCTCCAGAATAGTCCTCCAGAGAAACGATCTCGGTCTATATCTGGCAATTGTTGTTTAGTAACACGCATGCTCATCGATTCAGGTGCGCATGCGTTCATACGTGATACTGCTTTTCTTAGTAGCGATAATGCTCTGGCCTATACGGACCATCAACAGTAACGCCAATATAGTCGGCTTACTCTTGCGTCAGCCTTTCACTTTGATTCGCGAAACAGGACGTGCTTTCGGACAATGGGGTCATACTTTCGTAATTCTAATTTGCCCAAAGCTTAATTCCTTCTAAGTTTTTCTGCAGCCTCGTGGGCCTGTTGCGCCTCCAGAGATAAAGACGCTATCGGTCGGGCATTTAGTCGCTTTACGCCGATGGGTTCGCCCGTCACCTCACAATAGCCATAGGTGCCTTCCTCGATCCTATTGAGAGCGCCCTCTATTTTTCCGATGAGTTTACGATGGCGGTCACGTGTCCTTAGTTCAAAAATTGTTTCCGCTTCCTGCGCGGCGCGGTCGTTTGGATCAGCATACCCTGGGCTTCCTTGGACCATTTTGGCTACTGTTTCCCGCGATTCTGCTATAAGATCTTCACGCCACCTCATAAGTTTATTACGAAAATACTGCCGTTGTCTTTCGTTCATGTACGTTTCGTTTTCTGACGGCCGATAGTTTGTTTCGGACTTGACTTTCATATTTGACACCCATTGCACTGGAACCTGCTGAGCCACTTCCAGCCCTTTCAAATTGCAGTCAATATTTAGAGTACGGAAAATCCAATTTTCTCTCCCTACTATTTGCGAATCAATTTATGAATAGAATAATGAACCGCCCCAACCAAGCATCAAACAGCTGAAAACGGCGGCGGTTGCCTGCCGGAACATCAGACGAAGCGCGAACCGCCAACCGAGTTCGCGGGCGATGGCAAGTACCGTCACTAGGCACGGCAGAAAAATGCCCGCCAGCGCTACCGCCGTGAGCACCTGCACCGGGCTTTCAAGGGGTACCTTGAGGGTTCCGGCCTCCATGTTCAAAAGTCCGATGGCCAACCCGTCCTTGCGGATGGAACCCAGAACAACAGCCAGGGCTGCTTCTGGCGGCAGATTGAAGAGTGACATCAACGGTCCCATCAGCCGGCTGCAGGCGTCCAGCACTCCGGATCGGGCCAGAATCGCCGCCAGGACGCAAATTAGAAAAAAGACCGGCAACGCCACCGTGAAGAACTGATTCACCACGTGAGCCGCCTCGCGTCGAATCGCGCTCCATTGGGGCCACTGCAAAAACGCGCGTCCCTCAATCAGCAGATGGTTTCGGGGATCACGGGAGGCGCGGGAAGCGGACAGCGCCAAAAGCAATAGTGTGACAACCGCCAGGAACAGAAGGTACGGCACGACCAGATACGCCATGTCCGCCGCTGCCAGAACACTGACGGTCGCCGGCAGTTGATAGGAGCACGCCGCGCCGATGCCGATGGCCGTGACGCAATTGGCCCGGGAGCAGGACGAACAGGCGCGGGTGTTGACCACCGCCGGGACATTGCAGCCGAATCCCATCATGACGCGAACCAGATCTCGTCCGGCCAGGCCGAAGGGTCGCATCAGCGGATGGAGCGACACCGTCATTCGGTCGACCAGGCCGGAAGATTTGAGCAGCGCGATAATGACCGCGAATAAGAGAACCGTCGGCACGGAATAGAGCAGCAAAAAGGGCAGCATCGCCGCAAATCCGTAGTCACCGCCGAATATCGCGGCGAGCGGGCCGGGCCACCCTTCGACCGCCCCGAGCAGCGGCGCGATAAGCGCGCTCAGCGGCCCGAAAAGTCGGTCGGCGAGGGCGTTGGCGTATTTGGCGGCGAACCATGCCGGCAGGATCAACAGCGCCAGCGCCAAAACCTGCCCGATAACCGGCGTGTCGAACGGGGTACGCGAAGGCTCCACCGTCCACCCGGCCCTATGGGAAAGGGGGCTCGGCGGAAACTTCCGTCCTTCACCCACCGCCCGGCGGATGCCTTCGCGATGGGTTTCGGACAACCGCCGGGCATCCACGGGGATGATGGGAATGGCCGCCATCCGGCTCAACTCCGCCAGGCGTTCACCGGCATCCGGTATGGGGACCACCTTATCCCAGAAAGTCACAACAACGGCACCGTGTTTGTCTTCGACCAATCCGAGGAGGTCTTCCAGGTCCTGGTCGATATGGGTGGCGTTGACCACCAGCAGGACCCTTTCGTGTTCGGCAAGCGCCGCGATGGTTTCGCGGCACGCAGTGCTGTCGGAATGCCGCAAGAGGCCGGGCGAATCAATATAGTTGTAGGACTCATCCGTATAGCAGTCGCAAGCGATGGTCGAACCTGGAAAGTTGTAGCTTGCAGTCCACCGGCCGGTAAGCGAGGCGACCAGTTGCGACTTGCCGACGCTCTCCTTGCCGATGACCAGGACCCTGGGAAGGCTATCCGAACAGTCCATCTTCAACTCCGTCAGGCCGGCGCCTCGAATTGGAGACTCACGTTGCTGATGTGGGTGATCCAGACTCGTTTCGTTTCCTTCTGCTCGATTCGCACGAAGCCACTGGCGATGCAGTATTCCACCTGTTCGGCTTCAATTTCGTTGTTACTGCATTCCGTGCATTTGGCTGCCAGAAAGCATACCTTGACATCTTTGAGAAGATTTGTCGCAAATGCGTTCATAAGCACTCCTTTCCGTTGGTTGATGTTGATTAAAAAGATTAAGGGCGAAGGTTATGTCGATTGAATCAAACTTCGATAACAATGCCGCTCGTCAGCATGAGCATCCCGATCCGCAACAAGCCGCCAGATCACGCAACACCATGTTGGCGTCGTCGTATTCCGACAGGGGCGAGGCGTCGAGTTGCATGCGCGACGCGATCGCCGCTGCGATCAGTGCGAAGCGCATGCGGAATTTGTAAATGAAGCAGAGAATTGCAACGCCGTTTGCGGTCTGGTGGCGGACCATGGGACCGCAGATGAACAAGCCGGGGGTCCGAGTCGATTCATCGGCCGCTTGTGTTAGAACCGGGAAATCCGCCGCCGCATCCCAGGCCAACAGGTCGCGAATCAAGGTGAGGCTCCCCTGGAAGCCGGTTGCCAGCACGGGACGGGAATCGGTTGTGATGTCGAGCGTTTGGGTCCGAATTATGAATTGGCCGCTCTGTGTATCGACCTGTTGGACCTTTTCGGCTATGAAGCGGACCAGCCCTTCGGGATGCTCCTCTTCCATCTGGCGAAACCGTGCCATCGTGTAAGGCGATAGGACGAGGCTCGGATCGCTTTCATCACTCTTTTCCCAGGGGCCGGCCGGATCGATCACCACCACCGACTTGCCGGCGCGACTCAAATGCCAGGCGGCGTCGATACCGCTCTCGTACCCGCCGATGACGGCAATCGACTCTCCTTTCCAGGAACGCCAGGAATCCACCTCGCTGTTGTGGACGCAAAGTTCGGCGCCCGTAAAGCCGCCCTTGCGCGGGTATTGGAATTCACCGGCGGCCCAGACAACGAAGCGGGCGTTGTATACACCGTCGTTCGTCTCGAGCGAGAACCCGTTATTCTTGTACGATACCGACTGGACATCGACACCCGTTCGCACAGGCAGATCGGCGTAGCCGACCACGGCGTCAAGATATTGGGCATATTGCCGGCCTTCGGGATGCTCTTCTTCCAAAGAAAATGCGGGCGATGTCGAAGGGTGGACGGCATTCAGGTCTACAAGCCCAAACGCGTTACTTGTGAAGGACGGTGTTATAAACCGCATATCCTCCGGCCAGCGGCGAAAGCTCTCACCCACCGCCCCCCGCTCAAGAAAGATCATCGATTCCACGCCGACGCCCTTGAGCGCGATGCCGACGCCAACGCCAGCCGCGCCGGCGCCGACCACGATCACGTCAAATGATTTTTGGGGTTTCATTTGGAACTATCTCCCTTTGGTTTGCCAGCACGTTTTGTTCGGAAGCGCCTGTCTTTCCCAATGCCGGAAATTCTATGAATTCTATAAAAGTACAAATCGTTATAGGATATAAAATCTATTTCCTGCTCAATGTCTCTATTCATGAAATAATGCTAACGCTAATGCAAAATCATTTGCAATAATATGTCCGGGGGCATCGCATGTCAAGTTTATTGCAAAAGCCCTTGCAATAAGAACAGATAAAAACTATATTTCCAAGAAGGAGGATCAGACCTTGAGACGCAACACCACACAAAGAATGGCCATACAGCAAGTCTTCAGGCAACATGAAAGGCCGTTGGGCGTGGATGAGGTTTTAAAGTACGGCCGCAAGCTCGTGGAGTCGCTCAACCAGGCTACGGTCTACCGGAATCTAAAGCTTCTTATTGATGACGGGTGGTTGAATCGGATCTCCCATCCATCTATCGGGGCTTTGTATGAACGCACCGGAAAGGGGCATCACCACCACTTTCATTGCCGTGAGTGCAACCGTGCCTTTGAGCTCCCCGGCTGCGCCCTGAAGGAAGAGGAAGCAGCTCCCGATGGGTTTGTCGTGGAAGACCACGAAATATTTTTATTCGGTGTCTGCCCGTCTTGCGTCGGGGTGACCAGGTGACCTTTTGGTTTCAACAATGCATCAGGCGCATGATAGAAATGATTAACCGGTAATTTTCTCATCCTCATACTCAAGCGGAAGGGCATAGCCCGGAATGCTGATATGAGCACCGTTTAAGCTTCTAACCGTCGCACTCGCCCCTTTAGTGCGAAGTGCCTTGATCTCCTCGTGCCGTGCCAGCAGACCTTCGATGTCCACTCCATGTTCTCTCAAAGAGGCCGCTGCCTCGTTTGCCTCTCTAATCATTCCATCCGACACCTTCGTTGGGCTTTCAGCTTGCATTCTCGACACCCGAACGTAGATTCCCAACCAATCAAAACGGAAAAATTTTACTTTTATCCGTTCACGCAAGAGAGATAAAGAGATTTGCGAGAATGGAGGGTTAAATCTCCCTATAGGGGATCGACTCCTTGTTGAAAGCGGCTGTGATTCTTATGCCCGAATGCCTTGCACCGGCGATGTTTCTCGCCGAAGGGCCAATTTGAAGTTCTGAAAGGGGGCCGGTAACGAAAATCCGCTCGATCGAATTTATCCTTGAAGAGCATGTGAACGCCCTGAAATATGAAGCGCTCGTCATGGTCCTTGATACTCAAAACGCCCTTCATGCGGGAAATATCCTGCCCCTTTATCTATTCTTATTGCAAGTGATTTCGCAATAAGCTTGACAAATGATGGCCTTCGAATATATTGATGCAAATGCGTTTGCATTAGCGTTAACCTATTTGCATCTTGATCAGCCATCATAAAACCCTATCGACATGGAAGGAGACTGAAATGTGCTCAACTAAAAGAGTAGTAATCGTTATTGCAGGAATATTATTGTTATTGGGGGGAGATCTTTCAGCAGCCGACAAGCTGCCCGTCTTTGTCAGCATCGTACCGCAAAAATATTTTGTGCAACAAATTGGCAAGGATTTGGTGGATGCCCAGGTGATGGTCCTGCCCGGGGCCAGCCCGGCCACATATGAGCCTAAACCCAAACAGATGGCCGATATTTCAAAGACAAAAATCTACTTTGCCATTGGCGTCCCGTTTGAAAAGGCCTGGCTGAATAAAATCGCTGCTGCCAATCCCAACATGCGGGTGATCCATACGGACCATGGTATCGAAAAGCTTAAAATGGAGGCTCACCATCATCATGATGACCACGCAGAGGAACACAATGAAGACGAACACCATGAAGCTGACCATGATAGTGAAAAAGGTGAACACCATGAAGACGACGATCATAAAGCTGACCATGATAATGAAAAAGGTGAACACCATAAGGAAGGGGAGCACGATGAAGATCACCACGAGCATGCCGGTCTTGACCCGCATATCTGGCTATCACCGCCGCTGGTGAAAATCCAGGCACGCACCATTATGGCCGCATTGCAGGAGGTCGACCCGGCACATCGGAGTGTCTATGAAGCCAATTTCAGAGAATTTACAGCGCAGATCGACAAATTGGATGCCGATTTAAAGAAGACCTTCGAAGGAAAAGAGGGCCTTCAATTCATGGTATTCCATCCGCCCTGGGGGTATTTTGCGCATGCCTATGGATTGAAACAGGTGCCCATCGAGATTGAAGGCAAGGACCCCAAACCGGCCCAGTTGAAAAAGCTGATCCAGCATGCCAGGGAAGACGGGATCAAGGTGGTTTTCGTTCAACCCCAGTTTTCAACTAAAAGCGCCGAACTCGTTGCCCGGGAAATCGGCGGCCAGGTGGCCTTTGTCGATCCTTTGGCTGAGGATTGGATGGCCAATCTGCGTCAGGTCGCAGACAAGTTCGAGGCGGCGTTGAAATAGTTCTGTGGCCGAATTTAGAATGATTCATAACAATCCGCCCTTGAAAGGAGAAAGGAGGTCCCCGGAAGATAAAGAAAAAAAGTCGCTAAACATAATGGATGAAAAGAAATCACGATAAGATATACAACAAGGAGGAATTATTAGATGAAGAGAATGAAGAAAGTTAATCTGGGAGGAATATTCGCCATTGCCCTGTGTCTGGCGCTTACGGCTGCCGTCCAGGCATATGATATAACGGACAAGTTTTCCATCGGCGGAATTATCGGCGGTGTTTATCAACACCAGTGGCTGGATGACGATAAGAACGGAGCCGCGGATGATAATATCGGTCGCGGCGCCATGAATTTCGAACCGGAGTTCAGCTTCCGGCCCAACGACAACAATGAAATATTTGCCAAGTTCGGTTTCGGCGCCGGCAACGGTCTGAACGGCGTAACCGACTTTAATCTGGCCCCCTGGGCCGCCAACCTGGAAGACGATTACAAAGACATCAACGGCCGCAACCGGGATTATTTGCTGACTGCCTGGTATAAGTACACATTTAATTTCGGGGAAAACCATGCTCTGGGTCTGACCGGCGGGATCATCGACTCCACGGATTATATCGATGAAAATGCCTACGCCAACGATGAATTCACCCAGTTCATGAACGAAGCCCTGGTCAACGGTCCCAACGGCTTTTTCCCGTCCTTTGACCTTGGTGGTGCCGCGGAATGGGAGATCGGCAATTTCGATATCACGGCGATGGGAATGAATATCGGTGAAAACGACGATGGCAACAATTACCACTACTATGCCGGTCAGATCGCCTACAAATTGAACACCTCCCTCGGTGAAGGCAATTACCGGGTAATTGTCGACTGGACCAGCGAACAATTTCTGGATAAAAACGGTGATAAAGAGCGGCGCCTGGCTGGATTCCTCTCTTTCGACCAGGAATTAGGCGACATATTCGGTGCATTTATCCGTTTTGGCTGGCAGGATGACGCGGCCTTGATCAATTATGATGCGCTGTACTCCGGCGGTATCAATATTCTCGGCAGCTGGTACGGGCGCGAGCAGGACAACATCGGTATCGGCTACGCCTACGCGAACGGTGACAACGACAGTAATCCCGAAATTGACTACACCCAGGTGTTCGAGGCCTACT
>Ga0209454_1000077_pt1 | contig 67346 bp, 53 predicted proteins | sample WorMetHERISLAND1_2_FD_187400 | JGI IMG/M metagenome (GOLD analysis project Ga0209454, IMG submission 187400) | Marine gutless worms symbiont microbial communities from Max Planck institute for Marine Microbiology, Germany - Olavius geniculatus... | ecosystem: Host-associated > Annelida >... | reverse complement strand
TTTTTGCCGGCGGGATATTGCAAGGTAATTTTCAATAAACATTTGATCCCTTCTAATTCTGATGGCGGGGTAAAAGCGGGTTACATTATTTTGTAGATCCTTCCGTTACACTTTTCACAAGTACACAATCATTTTCTCTTCTATTAGCTCCAGAAACTGAGTTTCAGAGAATTAAATACCCCCTATTTTTTACACCCGGGGGGATTTCACGTCCAATCACACTCCGTCCCTTTTTTGCAGATACCCCTCAATATCAAAAGTTCCGGGATAAGATAATATCTTTCGTTTTCCCATCTGCTTTTCGAAGGTTCTCATGACCATGCTGCGCATGAAATTGGTCCATAGGTATTTAAATTCATGATCAAAACTGGTGACTTCCTCATGACCGAGTTCCAACTTCACCCCATAATTGCACAACCAACAAGGCAAAGGGGAGCTATCGGTTCGTCGTTATTACCAATATTGTAGTTAACGATAAAGTTTTTGGATGTCTACATCGGTGTACTCGAAGGATGGTGTCTATTTTGCCTTGTTGTCTACCCCACGGGAAAGCCGGAGGACTTCAGATTCTGCATTGCTGAGGGTTCGAAGTAAAGTACTACGACTTCACCCTCAGACGCCTTGACTCTGAAGCCCTCCGACTTTTGCAACGTTGGGCTCCATCTACTTAATCACCTCCTTTGACAACTCAAGCGCCTGAAAAGCCTTTTCACGGGTTTTGCACAGGAACGCATAATCATCCGCATACAGCGTGGTTGATAACCTTGGGCAAGCATGGCCTCGTCCAACTCATCCAGAAACAGGTTCGCTATAATCGGCGAAACCGCTGACCCCTGTGGTAATTCTTTTGGGAACCGGTTTAAGGAAATACCATCCCAGACTTCGGCCCATTTCCAAGTCTGAATTTTCCCTTACAGCCAACCGTCCAAATCAATCGGCTGGGGGAAGTAAATCATCATGGGCGCATGTTTCTAAGATTAAAGCCTCCACAACACTAAATTGTGAAGGAAATTCTCTCCGCGATACCTGTGGTGGTTACGACATTGAATAAAATAGAAACCTACGAGGCTCAGTAACTCCCCTCCAATACCCATGAGGGGTAGTACTTGCTTTCTGATCTATCAAATTCATAAAGATGGACGTTGCCACATGCGTTTAGCTCTGATCCGATCAGGTAAGCCAAACCCAGAGGCATTGCTGCAAAGATATGAATATCTGAAATGCTGTATTTACCTCTTAACTCTCTGATGTTATTTCCAACTTCCCATGCCACTGCTGCTGCAGTATCTCCGTCTGGGACCGACAATCGGGATGGGCCTTTTACCGGTTCACAATGCAGTTCGGCACGAAAAGACAAGTCATTGCCGGCCATGTAACTGCCCATATTTTTATCAACGGATGTCGCTATGGAGAGATTAACTCCGAGATGCATTGATCCAATACCTCTTGATTCACTGCGCAATCTAAATCCCGATGGTTGATGCGGCGTGGTTCTTGTAGTCCACAGCTGCTCGGCCTGCTGAATATCTAACTTGAATCCGGTCTCCCGTCTGAAGACATACCCGAATGCTAAACCAGTCGCAAGGTTTGCTTTGGTGAACAGCCTGATATTTGTGATCCCTGCGTATAGCAGCGCATCCTTTACATCCAGCAAGGCTGGCAAAAGATAGGCATTCCAAGTGGAATTTGATATGAGTTTGTCGGGAAAATTTAATCGGCTCCAGTCAAGATCCAGACGCGGGTAAATATTTCCGGGGGTTCTGGAATATGTCATTAGGGAAACAGAATAGTCCTGGTGGTCTGCAGGTGGCTTTATGGTCGCTTTCAACAAAATCTTTCTAATCTTCCGGGCAGCATCTAAAAGCGCATCTCCTTCTTTCATAATAGCCCCATTGTATCTTGAAATATCCCCTCGAATGGTGCCCTTCAGTTTTTCGTTGGCCCGATCGAGCGGCATGTGTATCAACGGTACGATTTGAAAATTTTCATCATTACGGCTTTTTCTGAATGCTTCCCTGATCTCGATGTCTCGAATAAATTCTGAATTTACGCTTTCTTCTGTCACGTAAAAAAAGAAAGCGGCGCATTCCTCGTTGATGGCCTTCCTGATCTGATTTTCGGTATTGCCGATGGAGAGAGATTCAACATCTTGCCATATCTTAATCCCCCCGGCACATAGGATATTGGCAATTTCCTGAACATCCTCAACATTTTTCCGGCTGTAACTTAAAAATACCGGTTTCATTGTTAGCTCCCGCATTGGCCGGTTGTTTTCGGCCATCAAACTGCTTTGATGTCCATACCTTTAGATTCGCTTAAGCACTTTCCCCGAATTCACCGGACTTTTAAACCAGTAATAATCCGGATACCTGAAATCCCTGTCATCGGATCCATCCCACACCAGCATTTTCCGAAGCTGCTGCATGGTATCGGAAACATCCTGGGTATATGCATTAGTCATGGATGAAATTTCTTCTGCCAGTGCTTGATCTTCATATACTATCTCACGCGTTTCCTGAATGGATCGAAACCGTATTGCTGGGTCGGGCAGGTAAGTCAGTCGGTTTATCCTTATGTGGCAGCTCCCGAGGCCAAGCGGTTTCGCATTTCCGATCTTATGCCGCAGGGGGCCTGATAGTATTTTATTATCATCACCGACTTCAACGGTCTGCTCGTCTTCAAGGGCAAGCACATATAAGAGAAGCTTTAGTTCATCTTCTTCCAGGTTGGCAAACTGGATTTCAAAATCAAAGTGATGACCGGGCAAAATAGCGTCGATGAGCCACGCGCGGGATTGCAGGTTCTGTGGAATCCTCGGTACAGATTCCGTTCTTGCCGGCTGATGGAAGTAAAGTTTTCGGATTGCACCATCCGATTTGCCCGAGGAGGGATTCCGGTAGAAAGGTTCATGCCGGGTGCCGCAATTAGACAAAAGAATTTGAAAGGTTTTTGTTTCCGGCTTGTCTTCGCGGGCAATGGCATCTCCAATACAGATATTTCCCTCGTGCACCTTAGCGCCGCTTCCACGCTCCATCATCCCGAACATCCGACAGGCAATACAAAGAAATTTTGCCTGGTTACACGCTTGGTGGGATTTTGAGTGTTGGCCCCTGGTATCCATGACATTGCAGCCGCCTCCCACGAGTTCCGCCAACGATCGCAGCAATCCTTTCAATGAACTGCCCGGGATGATCTGCTTTCCGTTTCGACTGAGAAACAGTTGAGAATTCATGCGGTTTCCACCCACAAACAGTGGTGTCAGATTCTGTATCGCACATGAGATCCGTCCGTTTTTTCCATTGAATTTTTCATCGGTCAGGGGGGACTTTCTAAATATTTTTGACCGAACAGGCACCATTCGGTAGGGGTTCCAGAACACTTCATCTTGAGGCATGATTATTCTCCTGGAGTTTCTTGCACGCTATAATAGCGCTCAAAGCGGGCCATTCCGGCAAAATCGGTCCAAACTTCAGTTAGTAGGGACACACGCCCGTTTGTGTGTCGATTGCCGATAATGGGATATCTAAACCGGTGCGGGACCTGCTGCTCGATCCACTCTTGAGTGGGGTCGTAGTATCTGCCCCATAAAAAAAACTTAGGTTTTGTAATTTGGGGCGTGAGGTCTTTCAATTCGGATTCGTTGTTCTCGAAGCTATTAAGAGCCGGTCCTTTACCCAAGTAAACGGCCCGCAACAATCCATCTATCCGGCGCCATTTTAATTCACTCTCTGGTGAAAAAATCCTACCTTGAAATGTTTGGGATAAAAAATCTTCATCGAGCTGAAAATGGCCAAACATCGCTGTGGCAGGCGAAAACGCCATTAGAAAGGCTGAGTCTGGAAAAGAATGCTCCTTGATTACCCTCAAGAAGTCAGTAACGGCCAGATCCGCTGTGCAGAGCACTGACATTTACGGCCTCCTTTCAATAAAGTTTTCCAGTCCCTTGGGCCACGCAACTTCTTTTATATAGTCACTCAGATCGGATACTGCCGGTTCAAGCGCCTCTTTCCAGCAATCCGTAATATCATTTTCTTTGCGCAAACCATTGTTGATCGGATTTGGCAGCGGCCAGGCCGTATCCGCAGTTTCCGGAAAGAAATTGTAAACAGCGTTTTCTTTTTTCGTGCAGAGGACACTGATGCCGGATAATTTGGTCGGATGGGCACCGAAATAGACAATCTTAAACTCTTTAATCTTAACCTTGAATCTACCTAGTCCCCGACTTTTACCAAAACCGATTCGAACCAAGCCGAGCTCCATGTCTCTCAACACCAAGCCAACCAAACCGAGTTGCCAGCGCTCAAAATTCCTGATTTCCAGCCGGGTACCAAACTCACCACGTGTAAGCACTTCGAGGTCATATTTGGCCCCCCCGGCAGTTCCACCGGTTATGCGGTCGATGGCTACGCCGTCGCGGATTTCGAAAACGGCAGATCCTCTTTCTTTGAAATCATCCGTCAGATAAGCGTCGGAGGACGCAAACCTGCCGGCGAATCCAAGCGATCCAAAAAGGCGGCAAGCCGGGCATGATAGGCTGTAAACATCAGGAGACGGAATCGCAGGTACATTGTATCGGCGCTTGTAATCTTCGAATCGCAATCCGCATGAAGACTGCCGGTTCTCCCCACTCTGCTCATTTCCAGGTTTCAAATAGGGGAGGCAAACGGGAACCGGATCGTCCCGAAGACTGCGACAAATCTTTTCGGCGTAAGATCTGATCATCCCTTTTAAAGAGCTGCCTGGGAGAAAGGGTTCTTCTTTTTGGCCAAAATGGTGAGTACGGACAAAAGACATACCCACACCGCCCACTGAGGCTAGACCGGATTTTATCAAAAGCGGGTCAATGGGAATTATTTCTAAATCAATTACGGAACTATTGATCATTTTCTTGAGCATTTCATCCTCCTTGCGTATCCAAGACCTTTAATAGCCCGGCTCGCATCAAATCGCCCGCCTCGTTCATTTTTCGATCAATCAGATACGCTTTCAATTGATTTGCATCCGTATAGTCCACCTGGAGGACCTGCCGGTCGGAAAGGCGCACGCGTCCTAAACCCCGCGACGAAAAGCCACCCAATCAAAAGCCGTTTTCCCATTCAGCCAAGGTCGCTTCCACCATGGCGAAATCTTTGTCCAAAGGATTTTCCAGCTCTATGCTGATGAAAAATTGAGCACCATCGGGCACGACCTCAAAATCAAACTTAGCGCCGGGCCTGGCGGTTTCCGTATCCCGATCGATGCAAACTCCGTCGCGCACCTGAATGCTGCGTGACCAGGAATTCACTTCCAACTTACCATCGCTGAAGAAAATCCGAGATGACTTGAAGGGCGAACCAAAGAGTTCGCACACAGTGCAGGTTTGCTTTGCCAACCAGGCCAGTTTTTCCGCTTCCGATTTTTTGGTTTTGTACTCATCTCCCACCTGCTTGCGATATGCTTCGTCGCTAACGCAAAAAACCCCGGATAGCTCCGAATCGAGCAGACACGCAGTCAGCCCGAGATGACCGGCCAGTTTTTCGGTCCACGATCTAAAACACCCTTTAAGGCTGGATCCGGGCAAAACAGGCCTTCCGTCCGGCTCTTTTAATATACCCATATTTGTGGCAAGCTCGCCTTCTTCACCCGAACCGATGTGAAACGCCGTCTCAAAGGTTAGCTTCCCGTGAATTTTAACCTTCCTGCCAAAAAAAACGTTGCGACTGTTCATAGGGTATCTCCTTAGCCCGTTCGATAAAAATAGTGGCAGTTAAAGTGCTCGAAATAGATTGCAAGCGCATGGTTGATGGCTTGTTCAATGCGAGCTTTATTTTCTTTACGAATTTTTTTAGCTTCCACTCTTCCCGCGGCGCTTGCTTCATCTAATAGCAGGCCAAATGTTTCCAGTTCATTTCTGATGCATTTTCGCATGGAAAATTCCGGCTCGGGTATGGTGATTATAAGTTCAGAAATAAACTCCCAGAACTGTTTGTTTTTTTTCTTGGTATTTTTCCTTTTTTGAGCTTCGATTAGGTCTTTTAGGCCCGAAAGCCCGCCGGCCAGAATTATAGAGGGGATCGCGTATAGTTGTGATTTGTCCACCGGCTCATTGCCCTCGAGGAAATGATCGACCGCCTGGCAGGCATGAGAGCGAAGCTTTTCGTCCTGGAAAATGAGAAATTGTGTAGAGTCAATGAAACCATCCACCGTCATGATCTTTCATCCTTTCTCAGTTTTGTTGAATACAGATAGTGGGTGACTACCTGCTTCGCCCAGCCTCTGGCTAATCTCATCTTAATTTCCAGGCATACGGCACTATCTGCCCCACTCATCTGGTGTGCCTGTTTTTCCAAAATATTCAATTGATCCAGTAGTGATGGCGCCACCGTCATCCACTGTCTCTTTTTTTCCTTTCCAGCCTGGTTTTTGATGAAATTAAGAATCTCTGAAAACCGAGAAGTGGATGTGACGATATTTTCCAATCCGCGAATTTGCGTGTTTTTTAGCTCAACATCGGCTAATTGCTCACCGGTTTTCTTTGAATTCGGATATATACTTTCCAGATACAGATCTATTTCATATAAGGTTTGCGGGGTTAAGATCGGAATGGTTTGTGTCGGCCCTGTCATCAAATCACCTCCTTGATAGTATGAACCGGGTTACAGATTGATATTTTACCGAAACCTTCCTCCCGCCGCAGACCAATGCCCGAAATTAGCTTTGCGCCTAAATACTGATTGAGGCTTTGTTGGCTGCTGCCCGAATACCGAAACAGAAAAACGGTCCCCATGGTAAATCCGATATCATCGTGCTTGGGCAGCCCCCAGCTTGACTGCCAGCCGCGAATGGTTTTGGCCTTGGTGAATTGAGCTACTAGTTGGACGCCCTCCAAATCAAGTTCGAGTTGGGGCGCGGGGCGGAGGAATTGGTCTACTAAAATGGCGTCGGATTCGAGATTGATACTAAAATATTTGCCTTGCGGTAGATCGCCAACACCCAGATCGGCCAATTTCTTTTTAAAATGGCTATCCCACTTACCAATATCGAAAGTAGGCGCCAATTCCGATGCCTCGTCGACGGAAAGCTGGAGTTCACCCATGCCGCTGGTCCGATCGGCGCCTGCGAATACTGGCGTTTCAAGTAATGGTTCTAAAAGTGATCGCTGTAGGTTATTGAGATAGATACCTCCCGACAGCCACTGCCTTTTGTATTGTCCGGTTTCTGAATCTCTAAAATAATCAGCCAGGCTTTGTCGGATAAAAAATACAGACTCCGCCACGGTGCCAGTTACCCGATCGATACCGGTGTGACGCTGGTAGAGCATGGACGGCCTGAAATGTTCGGGCGAGGTCGTGTCTCCATTCCAAAATCCGCCGATCGATTTCATATCCTGACGGCATTTTTCGCAGATTTTATCATCCGTTGTTTGCTCAAACATCCTCTCTTTTAAGTTCGAGGCCAGAAGGTCGACCACTCCGTGTTTATTTTGCGCTAAAAAACCGGCTTCCCGCTTACAAGAGACAGATGTTAGAGGTAATATCTTTGGAATTGTTTTATTTCGGCCTGCTGGCAGCAGATTGGGAAAATAGAGAGGATCTTCGATGAATAGCTGCCGAAACTCCTCTTGACCAGAGTTGCCGCCATTGCGTAAAAATTGAGCGGCAAGCGCTCCCCGCAGGCTGCTGCCTGGCAAAAAAGGCAGGTTTTCAGAGGAATTTGATTGGCGATTTTGCTGAATTATCAGGGGAGATTGCAGTTCAGCTGTGATGCGATAATATTGCATGGGGGATCACCTAGTTTCCTTATACATTTCCGCGTCCAAGTATTCGAATACTGTCTCCATGGCAACCTGCCTCCCGTTATAAACGATATTGTCGATCATTATTCGCACCTCGCCGCTCCCGGTGCTCCTATCACCACCGATCCGCTCAACTTTCATAAGCCCAGCAATAAGCAGGCAGTAGGCATAGGGTGGATCTAGCTCTTCCAGGCCGACTAGATTTTGGTGCCATCCAGTGATTTTCGTTTTGAAATCCAGCGGGGCGACATATTCGCTTGAGAACAAGTGGCCCTTTTTGGCCGTGCCGAGAATCCGATCCTTGCAGACTCGGCTCTGGTTTCCTATCGCTCGATAAGGTGCATCTTGTTTCAAGCTGACATTGCGAAAGTAAAGGTCACCGCCTTGATAGACAGTGCCGAAAAGCCGATCCACAGGCGACCGATGCGCATCAAGCGGTTTAAAGGCATCTTGAAGGCGCAAGTCTTTTTGATGGGGGTCGGCGGGGGGAAACTCAAATCCAAGCGTTCGTGACAGCTTCTCGCAGCTCTCTCTAACCAGACCTTTCAATGTACTGCCGGGAATGTAAGGTTGGTTACGGGCATCTTTTGTGATCAGGCGGTCTACAAGCAGACTGCCCTCGCCGGAACCAATTCGCCATTTGGATTCAAAACGAATGGTCAAATCGAGTCTGATATGATGACGCATATAAGCCTCCCTTAATCTGAGGAGTCGGCACTGAAGAGATCCACCAGTTCCATCAAATCGACCAGCATCGTCCAATCGTATTCGGGATTCTTCTCGTTCCAGGGCATGTTGAAGAAGCAGCCGAAGTGGGAGAGTGCCTCCCGAATGAGTGTTTGTTGGATTTCGTCGCTGGTCCTCGTATAAAGTTTCAGACATTCCAAGGTACCGTTCATCTTACCCAGGGCCGGGGCATAGCCAAATCGCTTCAAACGTGTTCGGGGAATTTTGCTCATCGCAAGTTTTTCGGCATAAGTCAGGAGGGTTCGGGCCTCCTCCACGGAATAGGGCTTATGATACAATCTGATCGCTTTAGAAGTTTCAATTTTTAGATGATCACTCCGGCAATCTTCCACGTTAATCTGGTTGTAATACGAGGTGAGATGATAGTCTATGTAAGTCGGGAAGATAAAAGGGTTAGATCTTTTATGGCTGCTTCCGGCCCGTTTGGCGGAGTTCAACAACTCTTCCGCTTGCATCAATAAAATGGAAAATGGTGTGTGAATTTTCCCGATAGCGATCCCCAACGAAATAGTGACGCCTTCTCCATTGAGGCTATTCCTGAAAAAGGGGTACTGGCTGGATGCAAACGCCTTCTGAGTATTAGCTCTAAATTTATCCGCGGTTTTAATTGCGAAAGGGATTGCTTTGTCGGCCGTTATGTATACCAGCAGGTCGTCTCCGCCCGCCAGCATAATTTCGGCTGGAAGAGTTCTCCAGACTTGATTGGGACTGCTCCAGAAAACCTCAAATAGGGATTCATGGCACGCTTCGCGAAGCGCGGTATCTACAGTTTCGGAGAAAAAACGGTATTCCTGCCAACTCTGAATCCCCTTGATCAGCTTCCCCATACCGTTACCGTCCGCGTAAACCAATGCAGTATAACCCTTATTGGCGGAACCGTATTGGCCGATCTCCTCAAAGCTTGCTGGGCGCGTGGTTTGGACGCCTTTCTTTGAAAGTTTGTCCGAAAATTCTTGCCACAATGCGCTCTTGGCTTCTTTGCCGTAATTTGCCTTACGATAGCAAGAGTCACACAAAACGCGTTGTTCATCGTCGTAATTTTGAATTTGAGAGGCGATCCCCGAGCAGCTGTCGCACTCACGCAAAAACCCCGTATGGATCGTTGAGTTGGAAATAAATGGGGCGCCATGGGCTTTTTTTTCGGAATCGAGATAGGCTTTGGACCGAGCAGACGTATAGTTAGCTTCGGACAATTCGGCTTTTCCGAAGATTAGTCGCACTTCGCCTCTGGTTTCGGCAAGGAAAAAGGCCTCCAAATTACGCAGGCATCGGTCTACATCACCCTCTTTGGCTGTAACAATGAATTGGGCCGATCCACCGTTGGCAAATACACAATCCACTTGGGAACCGGGCAACTGGTTTTGCAAATACAATGCTGTCTCTTTTCTATTCAGATTATCAAGCAAAGCACTTGCACCCCGGATTTCAATCAGACGATCGGTGCCGAAAACGTACTTTTTTATACTTGGAACGCCCATTGATATCAGGTACTGCTTTATTTCTCCCATAACAGCTCCGTATGTAGGAAATTCCAAAAACCCTTAATCAATTTCTATTATTTTTAGATGTGTCCAATTCTTGCCTTAATCTTCCCCAACCCAAACGCCGACTGCTTCCCTAAATGAACCTTCTCACAAAACCTCATAAGGGGCAAAAACTCATCTGCTACGTTTTCATAGGTAACCGAGCCCAGCATGCCGCCCATGAGCATTGAACGGTCCTGGCGAAAGGAGTACCGGCGCCAGTCGAACCATCTCAAGTCAGATGATTTAATTTTCACATTCTCGGCCCGTTTAACCAATCCCCTGTAATCCATATCCGGTTCCCCGCCGTCATAATATTCAAACAGGGATGAAATCCTTCGCAGCATGGCCCTAACAAGGACGTGGAAGGAGAGATCGGCCTTGAGCCGGTTTTTAAATTTCAGACGCAGCGGGGTGATCAGTGTCAAGGTGGTGGTACTTGTTTTAGTGCCATTATTGTCCGGCTGCGCAAGTGCAAGCCTGTGGTGGGCGTCCGGCTGGATAAACCTTTTTTCCGCACCGGTATAAGTAACCTGATCTCCTGAATTCACGCATTCGAGAGCAAATCTTGCGCGCCGCCCGTTGATTTTCTTACCAATGCCGATTCGGCCCATCTGTTCAAAGGCGTAGATGAAATAGGGAAGGCTGTTGTTCACTTGCCCAAAGAGAAGGAGGTTGAACTCAAAGGCTGAACCGGCAGGAAAATGGGTTTTTCCGGTTAGGGGCGGCTCGATCACAAAAGGGTGTGGCGGGGCCTCGATACGGGCATCGGGTGCGGCGGGAATTGACTTGGCGGTTTCGAAGACAAGGGCATACACACATTGACGGCTGAGAAGGCATTCATCGCATTCCTGCTGCTTCAGTGCGCAGACCACCTTCTTCAGAGCCCGGCCGAAAACACCCCTGAAGGTGGATCCCTTGTAGTACGGCAGGACGGCATTACTTTCAAAACGACATCGAAATTGGTAGTTTCCGTATAGCATGGTCAACAGAGGTGCCCAATTCGTTGGAACTAACGTTCAGATGGCGCTATCGAGGTAAAACGGTGGATCCTTTAGTACGCAGGCAACGTATGATAAAAAAAATTGGTGTCAAGGCGGAAACTGAAAGCTCAAAGTTCAAAGCTCAAGGCTGAAAGAGGGAAAAGAGGAAGTTGAGAAGATCAGAAGGTTGAGTGTGATTTTAGATTTTTGCATATATTCATCAATCTAACTTTGATGAACTCGTAAAAAGTCCAAAAAACGTTTAACAATTTGAAATAATTTTAAATTTTGTTAATTTTCTCTTTACTTCTTTTTAACATTTTGGTATTGAAGTAGTAATATTATCAATATGTTAAAGGAATAAGCATGATTCGCATCAAAAACCACAAACAGGAAGAACTTTTCGATCCGTGGAGTTTTCTGAGCCCAAAGCGTCGCCGATTGCTAAATGAGTCTTGGGCCGGATTGTTTAAAGAGCATATTTTATGTGAACTTCCCGTTGGCCAACTGGCGCCATTTTTTAAGGAAAATTTTGGTCGACCGACAAAGGAACTACATACCGTTCTTGGCGTGTTGGTTTTACAGCAAAGCCTGGATTTGACCGATGTCGAGACGATTAACCAACTGGCGTTTAATATCCAATGGCATTATGCGCTAAATATCACCGAAGAATCGGATTCGGCAAAATACTTCAGTGAAAAGACGCTGTGGAACATGCGCAGCATCGCAGTTGAAAACGCACTGGAAGCAGTGTTATTTGAAGACATTACTGCTACGCTGGCAGATGTTTTCAACGTCAATACGGAAAAACAGCGCATCGATTCGGTTCATATCAAATCCAATATGCGCCGGTTGGGACGCATCGGCATTTTTTCCAAAAGTATCCACAAGTTTCTGGTCAATTTAAGACGCGGCTATAAAGAGCAATTTGAGACTGTAGATCAAGCGATCATTGACAAATATTTTAGTGAGAAATCTTTAGGCTGCTTTGCGATGGTCAAGCCATCAGAATCCAATAAGACATTGGCATCGGTGGCCGAGGATCTTTTTGATCTGGTTGAACAGTTCAAAGACTTCAAGCCGATTCGCGCCATGCATAGCTACAAACTGCTTGAAAGGGTTTTAAAAGAGCAATGCAATCTGAAAGAATCTGATGATCAAAATCAGGTTGAAGTTAAAAAGCCTAAACAGATTGCTTCTGATTCACTTCAAAACCCTTCCGATCCGGATACAACTTACAGCGGCCATAAGGGACAAGGCTACCAACTGCAAGTCATGGAGACCTATACGGATACTGAAGACCAAGAAGCTAAATCCAAAACGTTGAACCTGCTCACCCATGTTGAAGTTGAGAAAGCATCTGACAGCGATGCGCAGGCGCTGGTTCCGGCAATTGAATCTACCCAAAAACGCGGGCTTGGTCCCCAAGAGCTTGAGGCCGACACGCTTTATGGTAGTGATGAAAACCACCAAACCGCCAAGTCCATGGGCGTAGAACTTGTCTCTCCGGTAAAGGGCGGACCAGAAAAAAGTGCTGTAAGTCTTTCAGAGTTTGAGTTTTCTGATCAAGGTCATGTACTCGCCTGTCCTCAAGGACAACAACCGTTGACTAGCAAAAGAAAGAAGACCCGTTTTACGCAAGGCTTTGATTGCGAGACATGTGCCAGCTGCCCATTAGTCAATGGCTGCCCCGTTAAACCGGGCAAAAAATTCTATTACCTTCGCTACGAGGAAAAAGCGATGCGTATTGCAAAGCGCCGGGCCGCAGAGCAGACAACCAAATTCAAGGACCGTTATCGGTGGCGTGCCGGTGTCGAAGCCACTATGTCCGAATTGGATCGGCGAACCGGCGTCAAACGGCTTCGAGTGCGAGGCTTTAAAGCGGTACGCTTCAGCGCAACTTTAAAAGCCATTGGAATCAACCTGTTTAGGGCCGCAAAGGTCCGTAAGGCCGTAAATTATGAAAATGCAGGCCTTAGTAGGATTAAATCCGCACTAAATCATGCTATTTTCTTTGTCAAAGAACAATTTATGAGGAGTTTTAGTCCTCTGAACAATTTTTGCTGCAATATTAAAATTGTATTGAGCATAAGCTCATAACTATCATTGGTTTGACTGCTGACTATTTACGGGACTGTCAACTTTTAACTATCCATTTATGCGATCAATTCCAATTGGTCGTCTGCCATAAATGACAATGACGGATGCTTCATTTTTTTTATCAATTTTTTCAATACGCTGCAGCCAGTAACGACGGCCGACAAACCCTGGGTTTTTGGTTGTTTTATAATATTTCGCCGCATAACATTTTTATTTATACGGCGAAATATGGAATCTTAATGGCATGTTTCGCCGAATAAGTCAGGTAATGTGGCAGCGGAAATGAGAAGATGAGAAGGTACGAAGGTGAGAAGATCAGAAGGTACGAGGGTGAGAAGGTAAGAAGGAGGAAGAGCTCAAAGCTCAAAGCTGAAAGGATAAGGGCATACGAGGAAAAGCTCATAGTCCAAAGCTGAAGGATGAAAGGTATTCGGTATTCGGAGGTTGGAAATAATGAATGGGCTTTCGGCCTTCGGCGCGCGGTAGACGCTTAAAGGTATAAGTGGCACATGTCTAAATCAGATTTTGGTCGCTATGCGCTAGCCCCTCCGCACTATACTACTAATGTGTAAATTCTTTAAATTTTAATAGGCAAATAATAGGAACTTTTAGATTAAGAATTGTTTTTAATTACATCCTTAAGAATCTGTGTAATCTGCGAAATCTGTGGATTAAAAGCTTGTTTGGTTGCGGCTCTGTCGCACTATGTTCTATTAATCCGAAATCCACAATCGAACCATTCCTTCGCCGAACTTTACCCTTTCAGCTTTGAGCTTTGAGCTATTATCTTTCAGCTTTGAGCTCTCCCCCGTATGCCGAAAGCCGAATACCGAAAGCCAAATGCCGAATACCCTAAACCTTCCACCTTCTGCCATCTACCGTCTACCTCCCTCGTCCACCATTGAGCATCCAGTATCCAGAATCGAGGACCCAATACCCAATACCCAGTACCCAGTACCCAATACCCAGTACCCAATACCCAGTACCCAATACCCAATACCCAATACCCAGTACCCAGTACCCAATACCCAATACCCAATACCTAATACCCAACCCCCATCCTACATTCTCGCCAGAAAATTTTCGGCCTGGGGGATAATATCAGATTGCGGAAATTTCTTGAGCAATAGATCCAGCGCTTTTTTAGCCTGGTCTTTGTTCATGAGGCGATCATGAAAAATCTGGGCAATTCGGAAGTAAGACTTGGGCGCCAGCGGATTATCCGGATAGGATTTCACCAGGGCATTGTACATTGCAACAGACGCTTTGGTTTTGCCGGTTTCATTCATCCAGCCGGCCAATTTGAATAAAGCGGAGGCCGACGGCATAAAACTGCTGTCAGTGGTTCGGCATTCGGTAAAAACTGCAATGGCCTTATTTTTCTGACCCTCGGACGTCAGCAGATCCAGGTGCGCAACCCCTTGCTCCAGCATCTCCTCAGTCCGTTTTCTCATTTTGAGCAAGTTATAAAATCGTTCGGATAGATTTATCCCGCGGATTGGCTGCTGCACGATCATCGACTTGATAAGCTCGATGGCTTCATCCAACTGGCCGGATTTGATCAAGGGCTCCACTTTGCTTAATATTACCGCGTCCGGATCGGATTCACGGGGTTCGAATTTTTCGCTGCTCGGATCTGAAAAGTCCTCGTAATCAACCCGGTAGCCGATTCTTTCATGATACTGCAGAATGACATACCCCATTAAGTGATAGGAAATGATGGTGTAGAGGCTTTTGGCAAATCCAAACACCATCGGGTGCGCTTCGTCCGGCAAAAATTTGAGTGCATAATGGCCCAGGTAGGCCGGCGCGCTTCCCAGCAATAGCAGAAAAAAATACATCAACAAGTATGCCCAGCCGATTCTGAAGGTCAAACCGACAAAAAATACCGGATTGATTGCACGGAAAAAGCTGCCGGTGGTCACCACCAGAATAATCATCGAGGGAACAAACAACAAAGCCGGAATCGTGCATGCAACTCCGAAAAAAAGCCCGACTTTAGCGCTGACATAGATAAATCCGAGAAACAGAAGCAGGTAGATGGCAAATTGCTTGAATACCGGGACAATATCCTGTGAAATGGTTTGGACATTGACCGGTGGCGGTTTCAGGTTGCCGCCGGCGGTGGCTTTCAGGGATTCGAATGAATATTTAAGGATCATCAGCCACATGGCGCCCCGCATGAAGTACCAGATTCTGCCGGAATCGGGCAGAAGCTGGTTGGCAATAGCCACAATCGATATAAAAATCAAGGGCTGCAGTGAGAGCGGATAGGCAAAAATTCGCGGCATGCGGTTCCAGAATGGATCGATCAGATTCTGCAAGCCGACCCAATCCACCGGCAGGTTGCATTTGGGACAGAAGTGGTAGGTTTCCTTTACGCCGTAATTCTCAGATTGACGGGCCGTAACACATTCCGGACACAAAAGAGCGTCGCATTTTGAACAATGCCAATGCGCCTTGCGGGTGGGGTGGTCATTGCAAAATTTTTTCATTTATCGATTATCCAATTTGTTAAGGGTTTAACCCGGAAGCTTATCAGTTAATGCTTTAAACATTTCGTAGGGATTTTTTTCTTCGGTAAAAGTAATATCTTTACCATCGGCAATTATTTCAAATTCCTCTAATTGTCCGTTTTCGGCCGTTGATAATGAAAAGTCGATAAACTGCACCTTGCCGCCGGAGAATGCCAGTTCCCCGGACATCGAGCCTGATCCACCGTTCGCAGGATTGCTCTGGCGATAGGTCATCTCATAGTAGAGCTCACCCGAGAGCGTGTACTTCGAAATCGAGTCTTCGTAATCCGTCATAACACAATTGCCGTTAACCGAGACTTTCCCTTCATCGATCATGAGACTCAGCTCATGGATCAAAGACTCATCGTCATTGCGAAAAACAGCATCGGCGGCATTGGAATACAGGTTTGTGAATTCGGGCTCATTTTGTGCCGTTGATAATTCAAATGTTCTAAACACCGCCTCCAGTGCTTTCTTGACATCTTTCTCTGAAGGTCCGAAAAGGTTACAGCCGGTTAAAACACTGATGCAAATTAAGACCGTGAAGAATTTAAACCCTGTTTTTTTCATGAAAATCACCTCTTGAGCTTTCTTGAATGCTTGAATTCTTGTGGCAGGTGACCAGTGTCACGGATCACGATTAAACGGCCATCTCTATATATATCGGAAAATAAAGGATTAACTTTACAGGAGAATTATTTATTTTCGCGTTCCTATTGTCCTTGACGAGAAGGTAGGGTTCGTATAAAAGGCAGTAGGCATTCTTACCGGCAGACACGGTAATATAACCCTGGGGCAAAGGCTTGCCCGGCGTGCCGTTTTGAGCTGACAGAAGCCGGGGGGATGAGCACGACAGCGATCATTTCAGCGATATCGCCGCTGGATAAATTTTCCAAATAAATCAGATGTGGAGGATGAATATGAGACGGTATTTTGAAAAAATGAAGGAATTTGGCAAGGAGCTCAAGCCCGGTCAGTTGAAAAGTACCGAAGCCAACGTCGGCAAACTCAAGGAGGTTGAAGCCCTGGTAGATGAAGCCGTCGCCAAGGTAAAAAACGCCGGCATGCCGACTGAAAAGATCAATGCCCGCGGTCAGCTCACTGTTTGGCAACGGCTGGATTATCTGGTGGATGAGGGGACCTTCAGCCCGTTGCACATCCTTTACAATCCTAACGATAACGTCGAAGGAACCAACAACGTCGTAGACGGACTCGGCAAAATCGGGGGAAAATGGGCGGTCATCATCGGCTTTGACAACAAGGTATTTGCCGGCGCCTGGCTTCCGGGGCAGGCTGAGAATATTTTCAGGTGCACGGACCTGGCTAAAAGGCTGAACATCCCGCTGGTCTGGCTGGTCAATTGCAGTGGCGTTAAACTGACCGAACAGGAGAAATTTTATGCCGACCGTCGTGGCTCGGGCACCACATTTTTCAGGCATGCCGAACTCAATCAGGAAGGAATTCCGGTTTTAGCCGGCATTTACGGCACCAATCCGGCCGGCGGCGGGTATCAGGGCATCAGCCCATCCGTTCTTTTTGCCCATAAGAACTGCAACATCGCGGTGGGCGGCGGCGGTATTTTGAGCGGTATGTCTCCCAAAGGATATTTTGACCTGGATGGCGCCGAACAATTGATTTCGGCTGCAATGCAATTCAAGGCTGAACCACCGGGCAGCACGAAAATCCACCATGACGAAACCGGCTTTTTCCGCTATGTTTATGAGACCGAAGAAGAGGTCCTCGATGGATTGAAAGAATACATGCAGGATATGCCGGCTTATAAACCTAAATTCTTCCGCGTGGCCGAACCCCAAGAACCCCGTCTGTCGTCCGAAGACCTGTATCGCCTGGTGCCGTTCAACCAGAAGCAAATGTACAATTTCGACGAAGTGCTGTCCCGCCTGGTAGACGGCAGCGAACACATGGAGTACCGTCCCGACTACGGACCTGAAGTTTATACCGGCCTGGTTAAGATGGACGGTTTTCTGGTGGGCGTCATCGGCAACCGGCAAGGGTTTTTCGGTGAGGACTATCCCGAATATGCACCTTATGCCGGCATCGGCGGCAAATTATACCGCCAGGGTTTGATAAAAATGAACGAATTTGTAACCCATTGCGGCCGCGACCGGGTTCCGATTATTTGGTTTCAGGACACCAGCGGCATCGATGTTGGTGACATTGCCGAGAAAGCCGAACTGCTGGGCTTGGGCCAATCACTGATCTATTCCATTCAGCAGACTGAGGTTCCCATGATGCTGGTGGTATTGAGAAAAGGCACGGCGGCCGCACACTATATCATGGGAGGCCCAACCGCCAACCGGCACAATGCCTTTACCCTGGGCACCGCCACATCCGAAATCTACGTGATGCATGGCGAAACAGCTGCAGCTGCAAGCTTTTCACGCCGTCTGGTCAAGGAGAAAAACGCCGGCAGGCCCCTTGAGCCCGTCATCGAGGAGATGAACAAACTGGTCCAGGAGTACAATGATTATTCCCGGCCGGTGTATTGCGCCCAACACGGTCTGGTGGACCAGGTCGCTAAAATGACGGAAATCCGGAAATATCTGGTGGCATTTGCCGGGGCTTCTTACCAGAATCCCAAATCCATCTGCCCCCACCACCAAATGATGCTGCCGCGCATTATCAAGGGCTAGCGGGCAGAGCAACGATTCTTGGCCGGGCGGCCGAATTCGGAATTACCAGAGCGGTCGCAAAGGCTGGGATCAACGGCATGTGGTCCCGGTATTGCCCGCCGCGCAGTACCGGGCCGGCCTATTGGCATGAAAAATGTATCAGTAGTGATTGCAGCGCACAGTTCAGGCAATAATGGAGTACCAAAAGTGAGTAAAAAAAGTGTATTAGGGATTTTCCGCGCTATCTTTTCGACAGTGCTTTGCATCGGGGTGATCGGCGTTATTGGCTACTTGATCCAGGTAACCTTGCTGTAGCCGGAAAATTCGTTGGCGCCCGACCGGCCGGCATCTATCAAGCCTGACCGTTCAAGCTGCCAATTTTTCGGCTCAATGCGTTCATTTCTTGACATTCATAAGAAACCAATGAACGTCGGACACCCGCCTGCCATGCATAATACGTTGGATTGTAACGATCATTCTTTATAAAGACGAATGGTCAGCGTTGCCCAGAGATCTATAAAGGCATTGCGGGCAGGTCGAACGTCCAACATCGAATCCTCCAAAGGCTGACTGTCAGCATCGAATAATGTATTCTGCCTATCGTGAGTCGTTTGTCGAACGGTCTATTTCAAAAAGACCGTGCATAGCGATTCCATCATTCGTCAAGCGGCATTCGTCATTCATTGAAGTTTCACACGAGCGGAGGCCGCTGGCCAAAAAAACTGCCAGTCTGATCAATAAAAGAAACTAATGAACATCGAACATCGAACGTCCAACATCGAACATCGAATATTGTATTCTGTCTATTTTTAAAACGACTGCGCGAAGCGATTCCACCATTCGACAATCGTCATTCCATGAAGTTTCACACGAACGGCGGCCTCCAGCTAAAGGACAGCTGGTCTGATCAAAGAAAAGAAACTCAATCCGCAAATCGTGGGTTCATAGATAGTGGGAGCGGTTTTTAATCGCGATTACCCAGATGGGTAATCGTGGCCGGCCTGCGACGAGTTCAGTCGAATCGAGGTCACTCCCAAAAACCTTTAACTTATATCTGAGTGGTTTTGGATATGCAGTAGTTTCACACGAGCGTTGCCTCTGGCCGCGAGCGTCCAGTCTGATCTAAGATTAGAAACTAATTAACATCGAACATCGAATGTCTAACATCGAACATCGAATAATGTATTCTGTCTATTTTAAATCGACTGAGCGAAGCGATATCACTTGGAACTCCCCCTTTTCTAAAGGGGGTTGGGGGGATTTTTAAAATTCTGCAGGTCGATTTTAATGAAGTTTCAAAAGAGCATGGAGGAGCCTCAGTCTGCCCTCTACACTCTGACCTCTGTCATCTGCGTGCCGCAGCGTAGCTCGGAGAGCGAAGACGGGACCTCTAACCTCTGTCCTCTGACCTTCTTACATTCTGATCTTCTCACCTTCTCTTTGCCCTTTCGCCTTTGTCTCGCCTGAGCTTGCCGAAGGCCGCATTCCGACTTCCGAATTCCTCCATCTGTCATCTGTCCTCTGTCATCTGTCCTCTGTCATCTGTCATCTGTCATCTCACGAAGCGCTTATATCTCCCCCTGCTTGACCGCGTACCCGCCGTCCGTCGTTTTTTCAAACCGCAGCATATGGGTCATACACGCAGGAATTTCATCCGAGTAATGGGTGACATAAATGATATTGGTGCCGCTGTGATGACCGATCACATCGATGGCATCCAGAAACCGTTGTCGATTCGCACGATCAAGCCCCTGGCAAGGTTCATCCAGAATCAATATTTGCGGCATTTTCACCAGGGCGCGCGCCAGCAGGACCATGCGCTGCTCGCCGTGGGACAGTCGGTTGAAAATGTTAGCCGAATTGTCCGCAATACCCAATATCTTCATCCATTGGTCGGCGGTCCTTTTCTGTTCGGACGAGGCATGCCGATAAAGTCCGACACTATCGAAAAATCCGGTTAAAACAACTCCGTAGGCCGATAGCGGTTTACGATAACGGATCTGAAATTCAGAAGACATCATACCAATGCGCTGCTTGATCTCCCAGATGCTTTCCCCTGAACCGCGACGCCGGTTGAACAGCCATATTTCATTCGCATAAGCCTGGAGATTATCCGTCGTAATCAGATTCAGCAGCGTCGTTTTGCCGCAACCGTTTGGCCCCAGAATAACCCAGTTTTGTCCCCTGCTCATTGACCAACTCACGTTGTCCAGCGCAGTTACCCTGCCATATTTGACCGTGACGTTTCGCATGGTGATTAAAATCTCGGACAGGGCATCGGCAGTCGCCGTTTTATTTTCACTGGTAGCCGGCGGGGAAAATGCAGCATCAATTTCGGGTCTGTACAAATATTCGATCTGTGATGCTGTCAAAACAACTTCCCGCCGCCCCTGGAAAAGCACCCGTCCGTCCCGGATTGCCAACACATGGGAGATATTGGCCGAAATTTCCCTCTGCCGATGGGTTACCAGAATCACGGTACGGGAGTCATCCATCAGGTCATCGATGATACAGGCTAATTCCCGGCGCGATGATTCATCCAACCCGTCAAAAGGCTCATCCAGAATCATGATTTCCGGGGATTTCAGCAGCAACCGCGCGAGCTGGACTTTTCTCATTTCACCGGTGGACAGTGCCCGGATGCCCCTGCCGAGCAGATGGTTTATCTCAAGCCGGGCTGCGACTCGCTCAATATCCGCCGGATCCACACCAGTCGACCCGCCGACTTCTACCAGAATATCGTGGACGGTCGTGATACGATTTAGATTTCCGCTGAAAAAACGAAAATCATCACGGCGCTCCTCCCGGGCAATCAACCGCTGATGCTGTTCAAAAGATACATATTCGGCCTGGATGGCGCCGTCACGGCCCGGGGTATAATGGATAGTGCCCTGGACTACCGGAACATCCCCGGTCAGAGCCCGGACAAGTGAAGTCTTGCCGGCACCATTGGGTCCCAATATGGCCCAGTGCTGGCCTTTTTCGATGCGCCAGTTTGTATTGGGCAGCAAAAAAGTATCTCTGACCCGCAGGGTAACGTTTTCCAACCAGATAACAGACCCACGGGTACCGCTATTGAATTCAGTGTTTCTTGACATTAAGCCTAAGATTCTGTTAGCCTTTTTAGTAAAAACGAGCTTGATTCACGTTCATCGAAGCGATCTTTTAAATATTAACATTGCCCCGAGCAATCCTTTGGTTTTGTGCGTAACCACTGATCAAGGAGTTCACCAATGGGAAGTGTAAATCCACCGTCCGAAAAAAATACAATTAATCTAAAGTTAGCAGAAATTATCAAATATATGCGGGAAGAACAGCAATTGCTGCTTCTCAAACAGCTGCTCGAGGGCAACCTTAGGCCGACCTTGTATCGATTAATCGGTAAAATGACCGAATACCAGCAATCTGCTCTTTTGGAACAGTTACAGGATCACCCCCTAAAAACCGGCCCGGAAGAAACCGAGATTGCCCTGCGGGGCCACAACCGCAAATCCTGTATGCTCAGCATCGACTACCGGGTTCAAGGGTACAGCTATGAGGGCTACATGCTCGATATCAGCCCGGCCGGGGCATTTATCGAAACCGGCGAAGCATTTTCTGCCGGCCAGGGCATAGAGTTATCCTTTTCCCTGCCGAACAGCCCCGGGCCGCTGCGAATTACCGGCGAAATCCTGTGGAAAGGCCTGCTCGGCATCGGCGTAAAATTCAATGACATCTCAGTCGATCAGATCGATTTCATCAACGCATTTATCGGTGAGGAAGAAATGTAACGGGTTGCAGGTTGCGAGTTACGTGTTTCATGCAGCGCGTTAAGCCCCGTAACCCGTACCACGTAGCCTGCATCCCGCGAACCCGTATCCCGCACCGGGCAACCCGTACCACGTAACCCGCATCACATAACCCGCACCTCGTAACCCGCACCACGCAACACGCGACACGTAACCCGCACCACGCAACACGCACCTCGTAACCCACACCACATAAACCGCACCTCGTAACCCGCAACACGCAACACGCAACCCGTACCCCGCAACACGCACCACGAAACCCGCACCACGCAACACGCACCGCTAATATCTAACCTTTTCCAACCCTTTCAGCTCAAGAATTGCCCTCGCATCTTCCGGGGTTGCCGGTTCGATGCCGTGTTCCTTGGCAATCCGAACTATTTTTTCCACCTGTTCGCCGCTGCTTTCAGCCATTCGACCCTTTTCCAGATAGAGGTTATCCTCCAGACCTACCCGGGTAAATCCGCCCATCAGCAGCGCAGCATTGCACATTTTAAATTGATTCTTGCCGGCGGCGCAAACCGACCAGACGAATTCATCGCCGATAATTTCCTTGGCTGAATTAACCAGGAAAACCAGATTGTTGATGGTTGCCTGCATGCCGCCCAATATCCCCAACACGAATTGCAGGTAGACGGGTTTTTTGATGTAGCCTTGTTGAATTAAAAACGCGACATTGTTCAGCATTCCGGCATCATAAACTTCCAGTTCCGGTTTGGTATCCTCCTGGGCAAAAAATTCGCTGAATTCGCGCAGGGTTTTAAAGGTGTTGGGAAAAATAAAATCCTCACTCATGGCCAGGTATTGAGGTTCCCAGTCGTGTTTAAACTCTTTGATTTTCGCTAAAATCGGATGCAATGCGAAGTTTAGTGAACCGGCATTGAGTGAGGCCAGTTCGGGGCTGTAAGCTTTCACAACCGAGACGCGCTGCTCGACCGTCATACCGAACCCGCCGCCGGTGGTTGTGCAAATGACGGCATCGCATTTATTTTTGATATTGGCCAGGATTTCACCGAACAGGCCGCTGTCGGCTGAGGGCTGACCGGTTTCGGGATCTCGGGCATGCACGTGGACCACGGAGGCCCCCGCTTCACTGGCCCGTCGCGCCTCTTCAACAATCTCATCCGGGGTTATCGGCAAATTCCCTGACATGGTCGGGGTGTGAATGGCTCCGGTCAAAGCTGCGGTTACAATGACTTTTTCTGACATAATTAACTCCTTTAAGGATTCGTTAATTGGTTGATTGGTTGAATAGTTGATTGGGTAACTAAATCGATAGAATTCCACAACTATTCAGTATTGACAGTCTGGTAAAAAGTCGAAAAACGACCTGTTGACGACGGTGTTTAGTATTTTGTGTTTAGTGTTTAATGGTATAACATCTTGATATGACGTGCGAAGGGTTTTACCAAATACCAAACACGAAACACCAAACACATGATGAATTCATCACTATTCATTTGTCATTTGTCATTTCCAGTGCACCATCGGCAATCCGGCCACCGGGGATTGAAAATAGGGGATTCGGGAGCCCCGCAGACTGCCGATATAGGCGGTTTTCAGATCAGGTCCACCAAAAGTCACGCTGGCAAACCAGGGCGCGATCGTACCGCCGGCAGCCAGCATATCATCCGGTGTCGCCCGGTCTTCGACAAAAGCTTTTTCCAGAGCCGAAGCGGTTTCCTCAACCGTGTCATCGAGTATGACTAGAAAATCACCTTCCGGGGTGATGGCAAAAACCTGATCCGCCATCACCAGGGTTCCCCAAAGGTTCCCGTAAGAATCGAAAGCGATCCCATCGGGAAATCCGTATTTACCGAGCTTGGACGGTCCATAAACTTCCCGGTTCGTCAGGGAGCCGTCGGACTGCACCCGCATGCGCGATATGCACTGGCCGCAGGTTTCCACAACATAAAGATACTCCTCATTGGCATCCAGGCGGATTTCATTGGTGAATTTAAAACCGTCCGCCACTATTCGCAGCCCTTTTTCATCCGCCAGGGCAATGAACCCGTCGGATATCGTATGACTGACCGCCTGCATCCAGTTATTAATTCGGGTGGAAACGGTCAGCCAAATACGGTTTTTGCTGTCGCGCAGTACGAAGTTCACCTTACCGATGGGTTGGCCGTCGATCGTGTCGTAAAGCAGCCGGGTCTGACCGCCGCGGGTCATGACCTCCAGCACATCGGTACCGAAATTGGATATAATGATATCCCCGTTTTCCGCAAAGGCAAGTCCATTGGGCAAGGTGCCTTCCGTGAATCTGCTGGCATCATCCGCGGCAGCCGCAAATGATTTATCGAAGCTCTGGGTAATAATCTGTTGGCTGCCGTCGGGGGAAATTTTGACAACCCCTCCGCGGGCGTCAGCCGACCAGAGGGTGCCGTCGGGTTCCGCCAGAATACACTCCGGCCGTTGCAGATCCTGTCCAATGTATTGAATATCCGCCGGATCGACCTGGAAACCGATTAAAGGATTTTCAGACAAGGTATTTCCTCCTTTCTTAAACGGAAGGTTTCGGGTGTCCCCGCTTTCGCTTCGCTCCAGACGGGATTGTAGACAGGTTTCAGGTGTCAGGAGTGAAAATAGTGCGTCCTGAAATCTGAAGGCATGATTTAGCCATTCTGCAGTCTATCGGTAGGGTCGGACACCGTGCCGACCGGTAAGACCTTCTCGGTTTAATAAAATTTTTTGCCATCGTTCCAAGGCAGTTGACAGGTTTCCTGTTACCACCGCAGCACCAAAATTAGCTGCCCCATTTCAAAGGACAAAGATTCACAAGTAATCAGCTATCTGTCAGCTGTTCTCTGACCTTTGGCCTTTTCAACCCGACACCTGAAACCTTTACTCTGGGATCTGTCCTCTGTAGTCTGTCTTCTGTCCTCTGAACTTCTTACCTTCTGATCTTCTCATCTTCTTTTTCCCACTTCCGCATTCCCACTTCCGAATTCATATTTCTGTCTTCTGTCCTCTGTCGTCTTTCCTCTGTCCTCTTTCTGTCGTCTGTCTACTGCCCTCCGACCTCTGCCCTCTGATCTTCTTACCTACTGATCTTCTCATCTTCTTTTTCCCACTTCCGCATTCCCACTTCCGAATTCATATTTCTGTCTTCTGTCCTCTGTAGTCTGTCTTCTGTCCTCTGTCTTCTGTCCTCTGTCCTCTGTCCTCTGTCCTCTGACTTCTGTCCTCTGTCCTCTGACTTCTGTCCTCTGTCCTCTGACTTCTGTCATCTGTCATCTATCATCTGTCCTATTCAACCCGACACCTGAAACCTGTCTACGATCCCGTCTGGAGCGAAGCGAAAGCGGGGACACCCGAAACCCCTACCTCACCAGCAGCAAACTGATCTGCGGAAATATCACCACCAGGACCAGCACCAGAATCATGATCAGAACATAAGGGAATGACCCGGCAAACACATCGTTCAAGGTAATACTCTGGTCATCCAGGGTCGATTTCACCACAAAAGCAGCAATCCCCAGCGGCGGTGTGATCAGGCCGACCTCGATGGCGATGACGGTTACCAGGCCGAACCACACGAAATCAACTCCCATTCCGTGCATAATGGGGTAAATCAGCGGCACAACAATCATCATAATGGAAGTTGAATCGAGGATCGTCCCCATCAGCAGCACTACCACCAGGTAGATGCTCAATATGGCATACAGCCCCATGCCTGATTCGCTGATCCAACCTGCAATGAAGCCCGTAATGCCCGAGAGCGCCAGCATCCGACCGTAGATGTTCGCGGCAACGAGCAAAAAGAGAATCGATACCGTGACGTGGCCCGTTTCGGTCAGCACCTGCCAGAACCGGGACCAGGACAGCTGCCGTTTGCCCAGGGTCAACACCAGCGCGCCGAGCGCCCCGACCGCACCGGATTCGGTCGGCGTAAACCACCCGGCATAAATACCACCGAGCACTAAAGCAATCAGCAAAACAATGGGCAAAAGCTTCCAGAGAGCCTGGGATATGCTCATGCCGACTTTGACCGAACTGTCGGCCTTGAGCTTGACGGCTCCGACGTACTGCGGTGCCCGATAGGCCATCAGTAAAATCGCCCCACTGTAGGCCAGGGCCAGCAGAATCCCGGGCAGGATGCCGGCTTTGAAAAGATCGCCGATAGAAGTCTCAGTCAGCACGCCAAACAGGATCAGCAGCAGGCTGGGCGGGATCAGCATGCCGAGTACCGAAGATCCGGTCACAACGCCCACGGCAAAGCGGGGCCTGTGCCCCAGCCGGATCATCTCCGGCACGGCGACTTTGGTAAAAACAGCCGCGGACGCAATGGATATACCGGTTACCGCGGCAAAAATCGCATTGGCCGCCACGGTTGAAATTCCCAGCCCGCCGCGAATACCTCGAAACAGACGGTTGGCCACATCGAAGGTATCCTTGCCGATTCCGGAAACGGATATCAACATCCCCATCAGCACAAACAGCGGAACCACGCCGAAGATATAGCCGGAAATACTGTCGGAAGCCGCCAAGGCCAGCAATTTGGAAGCGATGGTCCAGTTGTCCTTGATCAGCCCCACGCCCAGAAAGGATAACAGCGTCAAAGCCACGGCCACGTGCATGCCGGCATAAATCAAAAATAAGATTCCAAAAACGGATAGAAGGCCTATCTGAATATCGGTCATCGGCTGTCCCCGGCGGCCTTTGATAGAGGCGCTTAGTTCCATCACATCGACAATTTGTCGTCGATGTTACCGAATTAAAAGGTTTCAGGTGTCAGTCTTTATCGGCTCCCATCAATCCGGCTTATGCGCCGGTGCAGACCAGACTTGCTTAAAGCTGTCGAAGGCCATCAATAAAAATTGAAGGGCACCCGCCAGGCAGCCGATCAGAATGATCAATTTTACCGGCCAAACCGGTGCCATAAAATCGCCCTCGGCCCCCACATATTCATCGATGCGCCAGGCTTTGGTAAACAGCGGCACGCTGGCTTTGAACAGGATGGTCATCAATGCAGCGCCGATGGAATAATACAGGCCCTCCAAAAAGTGCTTAAATCCGGGAAATTTGACCCCAAGCCAGTTCATCAGCAGATCCGAACGTGTCAACCGGCCGACTTTAAGGGTGTGGGCGATTTGCAGAAACACGCAGGCCACGATGGACATGGCCACAATCTCAGGCACCCCGCGCAGCGGATGGTTGAAGATTGCGCGGCCGCCAATGTCCAAATTGATGATCACCAGCAGCACGAAAACCCAGGCCGTGCCGATGCTGTTCATCACGGAAATAATCATTTCAAAGGAAAACCAGCGGGGCCGGCTGCCCCGCTGGTTCGAGGTTTTAGAATCAGGTTCTGACACTTAATTTTTCTCCCCAAAGGTGAAATCAGGACCGGACCAACACGGTATTTTCTCTCTTCAAATGAAAATAAGACAGTATATAGACTCGTCTAAAACATAAAAATAGACGGAGCGACGTGTCGGGTCGTAGCCGAAGGCGAAGTCCGAAGCGACATCCAGAATTATTCATTATTCATTAGTCATTTTTCATTCGCCGTTCGACATTCGCCGTTCGCCGTTCGACATTCGTCATTCGTCATTCCATTCATTTGTCCCAATCTCGGGCCAGTTTGACGCCCCGGGCGCGCAACCCATCCAGATAGCCTTTCAGCATGGCCTTGCCGGGCATACCCTTTTTCTCCATGGACTGAGCCCATTCCATCGGGACGTTGGGCAGTTTACCGGCCCAGCGTTGCCGTTCGGCATCAGACAGGTACGTCACCTTGGCACCGCCCTTTTTCATGATTTCCATGGCTTTGCCGGCTCGGGCCGCCTGGGCCTCAGCCAGCTTTTTATCGTATTCCCGGCCGACCTCGAGAAATATCTTCTGCACTTCGGGCGGAAATGAATCGAAGACGTCCTTGTTGATGCTGAGTCCGCCGGCAAACTGGGAGCCGAAATTCACCATGCAGATATACGGGGCGACTTCGTGCACTTTGATGGCCATGGCGGCGGTCATAAAGGTCAGCGTCCCCTGGAAGACGCCGGTCTTGATCCCGTTGTAATATTCGTTCAGGTTGGAGGCCACCGGTACCCCGCCGGTCCCTTTCAACCAGTTGGCGGAAGGCCCGGGAGCCGCAATTTTGTGGCCGTCGACGTCATCAACGGTATTCACCGGAAAATCCGTCAGGATGCCGTAGGTGTCCAGGGCGGCGCCGCCCAAGTAGACCTGGTTGTGTTTGGTCCACTCCTGAGCCAGGGCTGGAATTTTTGAATGAAGTTCGGCCATGATATCGACCACGTAAAAAATGTTATCGGAACCAAAAGGTGTCATGTAGGTCACGTTGTGCAGCGGCATCTTGGGGGCTTCGAAGATGGTTCCGACAAAGCCCATATCGGCGATACCTTCCTCAATGGCTTCCAGCGCGCCGCCGATTTTGGCAACCGTGCCGCCGTAGGCCTGGTTCCAGACGATTTTGTGTTTCCCGCCGGCCGCCGCCAGCCGTTTGTCGACTTCGGGTATAAAAAAGTCACGGCAGAGGGTCACCCATAAAAAGATAGGCGGGTGGCCGGCAACGACGGTCAGTTTGTAGTCCTTGGCCAAAGCCGGTGCCATCGGCAAGCTAATAATAAGGGATGTCATCACGACAATCATCAGTGCTTTTTTCCAAATCTTCATATCAGACCTCCTTTTTTAGACGCTTGGCAATAATATATCGGCATTTAATCGTTCGATGCTACCACGTGCTTTAGTGTTCTATTGTGTTCCTCCAGAAGCGAGTTAGTGTTTAAAATTAAGGATTTGGTGCCTCATTTTCCTGACACTTTGTATGAAAGTTCTAGTAGCCGAATAACAGCAAAAATTGAACATCGAACATTGAACATTGAACATTGAACGTCCAACATCGAATAAGGAATTCTGTCATTTTTAATAAGACTGAGCAATGCGAATCGACCATTCGAAATTATTTGGATCATCATTCAGCGTTTATTTTTAATGAAAAAGGACAAAGCGAAGCGTCATCCACATTGGACGTTCGATGTTGAGCGTTCGATGTTCGACCTTCATAAGTTTCTATTTCGATTAGACCGGCCGTTCGTTTGGCCGGCGACTGGGCTGACACCTGTCTACGATCCCGTCCGGAGCGAAGCGAAAGCGGGGACACCCGAAACCTGAAACCTAAACTCAATTCGGAAAAATGCTCAGGCAACAGTTTTTTACCCAGTGATGCAACTAATGGATTTAATCATCCTCGACAATTGCCACCGGCCGGGTCCAGCCGGCGCTGGCGCCTTTGATCTTGATGGGAAAGCAGCAGACCTGGAATCCATGGGGTTTTCCGATGGCGGATAAATTCGCCAATTTTTCCATGTGGCAGTATCCGATGTCGATGCCGGCGAAGTGCGCCTCCCAAATAACTTTGGGATCGCCGTGTTCGCTGAATTCTTTGGCTTGAAACGGCAAGGGCCGATCCCAGCTCCAGGCGTCGATTCCCACAACCTTGACCCCCTTTTCAGTCAGAAACAGGGTGCTCTCACGATCCATGCCGGCGCCGGTTACCAGATATTTTTCCGTTCCCCAGGCAGCATCCGCCCCGGTTTGAATCAGAACGATGTCCAGGGGTTTGATTTCATATTCGATACGAGCCAACTCCTGTTGAACGTCTTCAACGGTGATGTGCTCGCCGTCAGCCTTATGCCTGAAATCCAGCAGCAAGCCATTGTTAAAGCACCACTCCAGGGGAATCTCGTCGATGGTCAAGGATGGTGCGCCTTTGTCCATGGTCGGGTGATAGTGATAAGGCGCATCCAGGTGGGTCCCGGAGTGGGTGGTCAGCGTCATAAACTCGACCGCCCAGCCCAGCCCGCCGGGCAATTGTTCTTTTTGGACCCCGGGATAAAATTCCTGCATCTGGGCCGCCCCCATCTCATGATTGATATAATCGATCTTGGGAATCATCATGGGGGGATCGCTGGGCAGTTCCGGTTCAATACTGATGCTTAAATCGACAAAACGTTTGCGCGCCATCGTTGCTCCTTTCGGTTTCAAGGCATTGGTCGATTAGGGTTATCCAAAAAGTTATTCATGTATTGGCAGGCAATATTTGTCAATAAAATTTTTATTTGACCTAAATCAAGGATATTGGGACTGGTGACATATAAAGTTTGAGACAAATACTTATTTCAGAACTCGGAATTTAGGAATAACATAATTGGGAATTACGAATTTAGGGATTGAGGGATTCAGGAATTGAGGGATTGAGGGATTGAGGAATTCAGGAATTTAGGAATTTAGGAATTGAAGGAATTCTATCTCATTAATTGATTGATCTTATCCTTTAATCCCCCAATCCCTCAATTCCTTAATTCCTCAATTTGAAGTAAAACATGGATAAAATCGAAAAAACCACTTTTATTGATAAGTTTTCCTTGGCCAACATTCAATTTCACCGCAAAATCGTTCAGTATCTGTTTCTGGCGACCGTCCTTCTGATCGGCATTAAATTTTCCATTTTTGTCAGCCAGCTGGAAAGCGGCATCAGACCCACGGTCACGCGTCCGCCGGGGATCGAAGCCTTTTTGCCCATCAGTTCCCTGATCAGTTTGAAATACTGGCTGGTGGGTGGCGATTTCAACCGGGTGCACCCCTCCGGCTTGATAATCTTCTTAATGGTTCTCGCAACGGCCGTGCTCCTCAAAAGGGGATTTTGCAGCTGGGTCTGTCCTTTCGGATTGTTGACCGAGTATTTAAACCGTCTGCACCGAATCATATTCCGCAAGAATGTCAAGCTGCCCGCCTGGCTTGATTACCCCCTGCGCAGCTTGAAATACCTGCTGCTGTCCTTCTTTTTATGGGCCATTGTTCTGCAGATGAATGCCGCGGCACTCGAATATTTCATCTACAGCCCTTACAACATGGTGGCCGACATCAAGATGCTGCACTTTTTCACCAACATCAGCGACCTTGCGCTCTGGGTGCTGATCATATTGTTTGGGTTGTCCATTTTATTTCGCAACTTCTGGTGTCGCTACCTGTGCCCTTACGGGGCGCTGCTGGGTGTGTTGAGTTTTTTCAGCATCTTAAAAATCCATCGCAACGCTGATACCTGCACCCGCTGCCGCAAGTGCACCGGCACCTGCCCGGTCGACATCCGGGTCCACGAAACAGCAAGCGTTTTATCCGACGAGTGTCATGCCTGCTTAAAATGCGTCGCCGTCTGCCCGGAAAAAGATACCCTTTACATTTCAGCCGCCAAGCGCAAAGCCATTATGAAACCTTGGGCCTACGCGGCTGCCATCTGCCTGCTGTTTATCGGCGGATCTGCGGCGGGAAGATTGACAGGCTACTGGCAGACCGGTATCTCCACCAACGAATATTTGTTCCATGTCCAAAATCTCAACCTGCCCTTTTACCAGCACAATCGCGGCGAAGTCCCGGCCTACAACAAGGAGGCCTGGCTCCGGATGATGAACAAGTTAAAAGAAGGCAGGAGCGCCATGGGCAAGGCACGTAGGAATTCAACGCCGTAAAATGAGAAGGCTTATTTTTACAAACCCCAGGCGAGTTGGAATTAAGCTTCCCTCATCTGTCGAAAATCCGCCTCTGGCGTGTGTGGCAGGATCTGAGGGAGGGGGATAAAATGGATGTCATTCAATTTCATACAAACGCCGCCGCTGGCAGCGAGCGTCCACTCAAATCGAAAAGAAAAAGTGGACATCACTGTCGCTTCTTTGCTCTATTGCTCCTTGAATTCTTGGTAGATAAATCCGCAGCGTATCTATCAAGCGCGTTCGGCAAACGTTCTGGCGGTAGAAAAACCTGATTTCAAAGTTATAGAACATCGTCTGCGAGCATGTCACCATGCTTTGCCTGCAAAGAATTTGCTTGGCTCTTTGACATTGAGAAGGATCAGTGCAGTTCCGAAGCAGGCGATTAAACGAACGCAAAAGTTCATCAAGCCGCCCCAATATTGCTTGATCCGCTCTCAAAAAGCGAATGTTTATCTCTTTAAAGAATTTTCGAAGAGATTCCCTTTTGCATTTAAATCCTATAACAGACGAACATCCCTTGATTTTTACTATAAACTGACTACATTGAGACTAATTAAAATACGAGTCGACCTAATTTTTGGAACACATCCCATCTCCGCAATACATCAGAAAGGCTCCCTCTGGTGTCTTCGCTTGAAAAAGACATATTCATCAGCTACGCGCATGCGGACAATCAACCGTGGGGCCCGGTAAATGATCGCTGGATTTCGAGTTTTGACACTGCGTTGCAAACCCGCTTGACGCAATTGCTGGGACGGCCGCCAACCATCTGGCGCGACAATAAACTGAAAGGCACTGATAAATTCAGCCGGGAAATTGTCGATCAATTTCCCCGGACGAAAATCCTGCTCCTGGTGCTGTCTCCCAATTATATGACATCGGAGTGGTGCCGGAAAGAACTCCAAGCGTTCGTCGACAGCGCGCCTGCGAGTACGAACCCGGGTATCGACAGTCAACCGCGCATTTGCAAGATCATTAAAACCCATGTTGCCCATGAAGAGCACCCGGCCGAAATATCCGGCCTGCTGGGCTATGAGTTCTTTTTGAAAGACAGCGACGGCCGGTTCCAGGAGTTCCAATCCCATACCCAATCGCCTTATTGCAATAATTACTGGCAAAAATTAGAAGCAGTGGCCGATGATCTGGCGAAACTTATCCGGAAGATAGAAAAGATGGAAGCCGGGGCTGCCCCGGTATCCTCCGCCCCGGAAAAGACCATCTATCTCGCCGAAACGTCCTCGGATCGTAAAAATGATCGAAAAAAAATTGAACAGGAGCTGGAAAAAGAGGGATTCACGATTTTGCCCGATCCTCCTTTGCAGTCGGATGATAATTTTCGCAAGAATGCTCAAACGCAATTGAGCCGCTGTAAGCTCAGCATCCATTTAGTGGGCGGCAAGCGCGGTTTGATACCGGAGGAGGAAGAGTCGTCCATTGTCGAAATTCAAAATGAAGTGGCTGCCCGGCAGGCTCAAAGCGGCTCGCTGACGCGACTGATCTGGCTGGCTCCCGGTTTGGAGATTACCGGCAGTCGACAAGCTCAATTTGTTGAGGCGCTGGAAAGGGATGCCCCGGGCCAGCCCGGAACACGGTTGCTTAAAAATTCAATCGAAGACTTTAAAACCATTATCGACGATACCCTCCGCAAACTGCTGGCGCCTCACCCGCCGGACCCCCCGCCCGCCGAGGGGCCTATGCGCGTTTACTTGATGCATGACAAAGATGACCGGGATGCCGTGCTGCCGATTGAAGATTATCTTTTCGATATTGGTTTCGAAGTCAAAGTGCCGCTTTTCGAGGGCAGTCCTTCACAATTGCGGCAGCTGCATCAGGATTATCTTCGTCTGTGCGATGCCATGATGATCTATTATCGGGAAACCTCACAAGCCTGGCTGGAAAGCAAACTAAACGATATTTTAAAAGCCAGGGGATTAAACCGCACCAAACGGATTTGTGCCAGCGCGGTTTTTATCACCGGCGAAAAAACTCCGCAGAAAGAGCGCTTTCGCACCCATGAAGCGGATGTGATCAAACACTTCGGGCCCTTCCAGGGTAAAGTTTTGGAGCCATTTGTCGCCCGGCTTAACAGCGGCGACGGGGGCGCATGATGCGAGAGGGCCGCACCATATTTAATCCCTTTCCCGGCCTGCGCCCCTTTGAGATGCACGAAAACCATCTCTTCTTCGGCCGAGATGGGCAAAGCGATGCCCTGTTGGAGCGCCTCAGCCAACATCGATTTCTGGCGATTGTCGGCACCTCCGGCAGCGGCAAATCCTCCCTGGTTCGCGCCGGACTGCTGCCCGATCTGAACAGCGGCTTCATGGCGGAGGCCGGATCACGCTGGCGAATCTCAATCTGCCGTCCCGGCGGCAATCCCACCGGCAACCTTGCCGCGGCGCTAAAGCGCCCGGTGATATCGGCAACCGGGACAGCAGAACAAGAAGATCCGGAAGATCTGACCATCCCGATAGCCATCACCGAAGCGATTTTACGTCGCAGTTCATACGGCATTACCGATGTTTTCCGCCAGAGCCAACCGGCAGAAAATGAAAACCTGCTGGTGCTGGTTGACCAATTTGAAGAGCTGTTCCGCTTCATTGAAAGCGGCAGCGTCGTTAATGCCCACGATGAAGCCGCCGCCTTTGTTAAACTGTTGCTGAAAACCGTCGAACGGCCCGAGCTTCCCATCTATGTCGTGATTACCATGCGCTCGGACTTTTTGGGCGACTGTGCCCGATTTCGCGACCTGCCGGAAGAGATCAATAAAGGCCAATACCTCATCCCCCGTATGACCTATGAGCAGCGCCAACAGGCCATCACCGGGCCGGTGGGAGTAGGGGGCGCCGAGATCAAGCCGCGCCTGGTGCAAAGACTGCTCAACGACATGGGCGATGATCCCGATCAGCTTCCCATTCTGCAGCACGCCCTGATGCGATCCTGGGATAACTGGGAATCTCACCACCAGGATAGCAAACCACTGGACCTGCCCCATTACCTGGCCATCGGGACCATGCGGGAAGCGCTCTCCCGCCACGCCAACGAGGCCTATGCCGAACTTGCCCGGGGGGTCGATAAACCGGCGGGAAACCGTCGCCGACAGCTCGCCGAAAAGCTGTTTCGCTGCATCACCGAACGCGGGCACGACAACCGCGAAGTGCGGCGCCCCACCAGATTAAATGACATTTGCCGGATTATCGATGCCCGGGAAACTGAGTTGAAGACTGTCATCGATGCCTTTCGCAAAAAAGGGCGCTCTTTTTTAATGCCGCCGGAGCATGTTAAGCTCACCGGCGAATCTCTGGTAGACATTTCCCACGAAAGCTTGATCCGCCAGTGGAAGCGACTGCGTCAGTGGGTAGATGCAGAAACGGAAGAGCAGAAGACTTACCGCCGCCTGGTCGATGACACCCGCCGCTATGAAGAGCAAAAGGGCGGATTTTTGCACGACCCGGGATTGCAATTTGCTTTAGAATGGCGGAAAACCGCTTCCCCGACCGATGCCTGGGCAAAACGGGTGGAGCCGGATTTCGAACTGGCACGGGCGCAGTCTTTTTTGGACCAAAGCCAAGACGCGCGCGACCGCAAGGCGGAAAAAGAGAAAGAACGGGAAAAGCGCGAATTGCGCCGCACCCGCCGCTTTTTGGTTTTTCTGGGAATTGCCTTTCTGATTGCCTTTGGGGGCGTTATTTTTGCCGGTTATCAATGGCTACAGGCAAGGCAGAATGCGGCGCAAGCGGAAGCAAAAACTCTAGAAGCCAATTACAACCTGGCCAAGGTATTCGAGGAAAAGGCGCTCCAGGCCTTGGAAGATGCCCGCAAAAATAAAAATTTCGGCGACTACCAACAGGCCTGGCTTTACACCGCTGCGGCGCTGCAACAGGAAGTAGAACCGGAAAAAACAGCCCTGCGTATGAAGTCCATTAATACCCTAATGTCACTGGATTCCATCCATGGGGCCTTTGTCGAAAAATGGTTTTCTCCCTCGGTAAATTTTCATAGAGGAGCTGTCTGGAGTGTGGCCTTCAGCCCGGACGGTAAAACCCTGGCCTCCGGATCATCTGATAAGACCATCCGGCTGTGGGATGTGGCCCGCGGCAAGAGCCTGGCAGAATTGCAAGGCCATACCGCTTCTGTCTGGAGTGTAGCCTTCAGCCCGGATGGTAAAACCCTGGCCTCCGGATCATTTGATCAGACCATCCGGCTGTGGGATATGGCCCGCGGCAAGAGCCTGGCAGAATTGCAAGGCCATACCGCTTCTGTCTTGAGTGTGGCCTTCAGCCCGGACGGTAAAACCCTGGCCTCCGGATCATCTGATAAGACCATCCGGCTGTGGGATGTGACCCGCGGCAAGAGTCTGGGAGAATTGCAAGGCCATACCGCTTCTGTCTCGAGTGTGGCCTTCAGCCCGGACGGTAAAACCCTGGCCTCCGGATCAGATGATCAAACCATCCGGCTGTGGGATGTGGCCCGCGGCAAGAGCCTGGCAGAATTGCAAGGCCATACCGATTCTGTCTCGAGTGTGGCCTTCAGCCCGGACGGTAAAACCCTGGCCTCCGGATCATATGATCAGACCATCCGGCTGTGGGATGTGGCCCGCGGCAAGAGCCTGGCAGAATTGCAAGGCCATACCGCTTCTGTCAGGAGTGTGGCCTTCAGCCCGGACGGCAAAACCCTGGCCTCCGGATCATATGATAAGACCATCCGGCTGTGGGATGTGGCCCACGGCAAGAGCCTGGCAGAATTGCAAGGCCATACCGATTCTGTCTGGAGTGTGGCCTTCAGCCCGGACGGTAAAACCCTGGCCTCCGGATCATCTGATCAGACCATCCGGCTGTGGGATGCGGCCGGCGGCAAGAGCCTGGCAGAATTGCAAGGCCATACCGATTCTGTCTTGAGTGTGGCCTTCAGCCCGGACGGTAAAACCCTGGCCTCCGGATCAGATGATCATACCGTCCGGCTGTGGGATGTGGCCCGCGGCAAGAGCCTGGCAGAATTGCAAGGCCATACCGATTCTGTCTGGAGTGTGGCCTTCAGCCCGGACGGTAAAACCCTGGTCTCCGCATCATATGATAAGACCATCCGGCTGTGGGATGTGGCCCGCGGCAAGAGCCTGGCAGAATTGCAAGGCCATACCGCTTATGCCTCGAGTGTGGCCTTCAGCCCGGACGGCAAAACCCTGGCCTCCGGATCATATGATCAGACCATCCGGCTGTGGGATGTGGCCCGCGGCAAGAGCCTGGCAGAATTGCAAGGCCATACCGATTCTGTCAGGAGTGTGGCCTTCAGCCCGGACGGTAAAACTTTGGCCTCCGGATCATCTGATCAGACCATCCGGCTGTGGGATGTGGCCGGCGGCAAGAGCCTGGCAGAATTGCAAGGCCATACTGATTCTGTCAGGAGTGTGGCCTTCAGCCCGGACGGTAAAACCCTGGCCTCCGGATCATTTGATCAGACCATCCGGCTGTGGGATGTGGCCGGCGGCAAGAGCCTGGCAGAATTGCAAGGCCATACCGCTTATGTCTGGAGTGTGGCCTTCAGCCCGGACGGTAAAACCCTGGCCTCCGGATCATATGATAAGACCATCCGGCTGTGGGATATGGCCGGCGGCAAGGGCCTGGCAGAATTGCAAGGCCATACCGATTCTGTCTGGAGTGTGGCCTTCAGCCCGGACGGTAAAACCCTGGCCTCCGGATCATTTGATCAGACCATCCGGCTGTGGGATGTGGCCGGCGGCAAGAGCCTGGCAGAATTGCAAGGCCATACCGATTCTGTCTTGAGTGTGGCCTTCAGCCCGGATGGTAAAACCCTGGCCTTCGGATCATTTGATCAGACCATCCGGCTGTGGGATGTGGCCCGCGGCAAGAGCCTGGCAGAATTGCAAGGCCATACCGCTTATGTCTCGAGTGTGGCCTTCAGCCCGGACGGTAAAACCCTGGCCTCCGGATCATCTGATAAGACCATCCGGCTGTGGGATGTGGCCGGCGGCAAGAGCCTGGCAGAATTGCAACGCCATACCGCTTATGTCTGGAGTGTGGCCTTCAGCCCGGACGGTAAAACCCTGGCCTCCGGATCATCTGATAAGACCATCCGGCTGTGGGATGTGGCCGGCGGCAAGAGCCTGGCAGAATTGCAAGGCCATACCGCTTCTGTCTTGAGTGTGGCCTTCAGCCCGGACGGTAAAACCCTGGCCTCCGGATCATCTGATCAGACCATCCGGCTGTGGGATGTGGCCGGCGGCAAGAGCCTGGCAGAATTGCAAGGCCATACCGCTTCTGTCATGAGTGTGGCCTTCAGCCCGGACGGTAAAACCCTGGCCTCCGGATCATATGATAAGACCATCCGGCTGTGGGATGTGGCCGGCGGCAAGAGCCTGGGAGAATTGCAAGGCCATACCGATTCTGTCAGGAGTGTGGCCTTCAGCCCGGACGGTAAAACCCTGGCCTCCGGATCATCTGATAAGACCATCCGGCTGTGGGATACCTCTTTTTATTTATTGATCTTGGAAAACGCCAAACTCACCCGGCTGTTTTACATTTTTGTCGAGGGGGTGGAATTCTTCTGGCAGGTCGCTCGGGTGGAGCTGGAGTTTAAGCGCCAGGCAACGCCCACCCTTTATCCGCAGGAAGGTTACCCATTTAAATACGACCCCAAATTCCGCCCGCTGCTCAATCCGCCGGATCCGGGGCAAAGCAAATTTGATCAGACCCTGGAATGGGCGAAGCAGCAGGAGGCTAAAAGGAATTAATCATGCCAGGGGAATTAGCCGAGACGTTCCTAAATAAGTTTCAATTCAGTTCATTTTCTGCTTAGTAAGCAAATACGATATCAAAGAGAAAACCTCAGATGATTTGAATCAACATTTGGCCTCCCGGTCACCCTATTGTTACTTTTTATACAGTCCTTCGACACCCGATAATCTTTAGCTGTTCACCAACCACCAGAAAGGAGAAACGTCATGATGAAACATCAAAACTATCCAATCATTGCTGTAATTGCCATCGTCGTATTGTCTGCATCGGCAATCCCTTTCTCGTCACCAGTGCATGCTGGCGGATTTATAACCGTCGAGCCCGGCGTCGAAATGTACTATGAAGACCAGGGCCAGGGCTCCCCAATCCTGTTTGTCCCGGGCTGGACATTTACTACCGAAGTGTTTGAACACCAGCTCGATCACTTTTCCAAAACAAACCGCGTCGTAATTATCGATCCACGCAGTCACGGCCGATCCACGGTCACCCTGGAAGGCAATGACTATGTGACGCACGCCGCAGATCTTGACCGCGTCATCGAATCTCTTGACCTAAACGAGGTTGTGCTGGTCGGCTGGTCTTTCGGCTGCCTGACGACCTATGGTTATGTCAAGCAAAAGGGCACCCAGCGGCTGAAGGCCCATGTTTGTATTGACTTGTCGCCCAAACCCCTGTCAACGCAATCCGGCGATTGGGTTGAAGGACCGCTGGATGATATTGCCGGCGGCTATCACTATCTGCGCACCCCGGCCGGACAGCGTGAATTCGTGGCCGGCTATGCGGAGCATGTCATGATCCAGCGCAAGCTTACCCCCAAAGAGCTTTTTTGGATTGTTGATCAATCGGCCAAGTCACCGCCCTGGGTCGCAGCCGCCTTGTTCGCATCCGGCATGTTCAGCAATCACATGGCCGAGGCCCAACTGCTGGATAAGACCCTGCCGTCATTGAACGTTGTGGCTGAGCACTGGAAGGACACCGCCGTCCCCTTTCTCAAGAAGAACTTTCCTAACACAAAAACCGAAGTGCTGGGCGGCCATATGATGTTCTGGGAGCATTCGCAGAAATTTAACCAGATCTTAGGTGATTTTATCGCATCCGCAGGAAAGTAAAACTTCGCGCCCAGATGACCCGACTTTGTTCCACTCCGGAAGGGTGTTTAAGATGGTAACTACTACCAGCATCGTTCAGGTTTCAGGTGTCGGGTGTCAGGTGTCAGCAACTGAAGTCGATCCGTTGGACGGGAGTTGCTCATGAATTGGCCTTTCTTTCACAGCTGTTGACATTCAGCCTAAATCCATTCAGGATTCAGGAATCAGGATTCGTTTTTTCCTGACACCTGAAACCATAATGAACTTGGACAGATGACATAGCCAATAATCTGCGACCTGGCCAGTAGAACCGGCCTGAGACAGTCGAGCAAAAACCGCTGCATCGCCGGCCTGCGCGAATCTGGATGATCAAGTATGGAAAAGTACTTATGAACCTTATTGAGACAGATAGGTTGAATCTGCGCCATATAACGACCGGCGATGCGCATTTTATTAAAGCGCTTTTTAATGAACCGGCATTTATAAAAAATATCGGGGATCGCAAAGTAAGGCATGCGAGCGATGCGGTTGAATTTATAAAAACTAAATTTTTAAAAAGCTACGAGGAATACGGCTACGGACCTTTTGCCGTTGAACTTAATGCGAGCCAAATACCCATAGGATTTTGCGGGCTATTCCAAAGAGATATTTTCCGCTACCCCGACCTTGGCTACGCTTTCCTGTCACGCTACTGGTCACAAGGATTCGCTCTGGAGTCGGCTCATGCCGTGATCGGCTATGCCAAAAAAAAGCTGCAATTGCCGACCCTCGTCGCGATTACTTCATCCGACAACACCGCATCCCTGAAGGTTCTGCAAAAGCTGGGGTTTGTCGAGTTAAACGCCGTGTATATGGCGGGCTATGATGACCCCAGCCAGGTATTTGCTTTGAGCCTATAACCGAAAGATTGTTGTGGCAGTTATCCTCGTGGGCCGCCGAATGCGGCGAAACGTCGCCGGCTCGGTTAGAGTCGGATTATTTCCGTGTGGTTGCAGGCCGGAGGCGTTTGAGGGCAACTTTAATGGGTTCTGGATCGATATGCCGCATAAGGGCTCCGATATATTGAATTTGCCTGCGCCTGGCGCTGCGGCTTTTTATTTTGTGTAACAGATGAATGGCTTCAAGGAGTTCTTCCGGCAGCTCCATGGTCTCAAGGAGGTCGACCGGCAATTTGACCAGCTGCTCGCCAAGGAGCTGCAGGGCGCGGTCTTCCTTTTTTTTCTGGGTTCTGCTTTTATACTCGGCTACCATTTAAAGGGCTCCCTCATTTTGGTTTACCCGGCGCAAATTCGGTGCTACCAATGATGCTGCCCGCCGCAAACAAGCGGATGGGGTATTTAAGGATTTACAAAAAAATCGTTGGATGTAACAACAGATAGTGAATTTACATTCCCTTAAACGCATGATAGAAGACTAACTCAAGCATAAACAGTTTTTGAAAAAATAGATACCTGATTCTTGCGGACACCTTTAACGCTGTAATTCAGTCGCAAAAGGTTGATATATAACTTCCTTCATAAGCCACCGGCACTGCCGGCGAGAATTGAAGAGGTTCTGCCGCTACCGGGTGAATATGCCCCATTAAACTTTGCCTGATTACGCCGGTGGCATTTGAAGGAAGTTATTCACTGAGGTTGACTTTAAATGCATAAATTTGATCTGGATACACCTTGCATCGTGCTGGATTTAGACATCCTGGAAAATAACCTTGCTCGAATGCAAGCCGGTGCAGCGGCAGCCGGCAAAAATCTGCGCCCCCATGCCAAGTCACACAAGTGTTCGACCCTGGCCAAAAAGCAGGTGGATCAGGGCGCCGTCGGTATTTGCACCGCAAAAGTTTCCGAGGCCGAAGTCCTTGTCAGCCATGGTGTCCAGGGTATTCTGGTGACAGGCCCGGTGGCCTCCGCCCCTAAAGCGGTCCGTCTGGTGAAACTGTTGAAAAAATCGCCTACCTTAATGACCGTCGTCGATCACGCTGACGGCATCGCGCTTCTGGACCGGCATCTGACAGACATTGATCTTGACATGGATATCCTGCTGGATATCGATGTCGGCATGCAGCGAACGGGCGTGCCGCCGGCCGGTGCACCCGGGTTGGCCGAACAGGTCCTGGCGAGCAACCATCTGCGACTCAAAGGGATCCAGGCTTACGCCGGGCAGGTTCAGCACATCAAAGGTTATGGTCAACGCCGGGCAGCATCCATCGCATGCATGGGCCGGGCTGCGGAAGTGTTCAGATCACTGCAGGCCCAAGCAGCATCCTGCACTATCTTCAGTGGTGCCGGAACGGGGACCGGTGAAATCGACCTGGAAATTGCCGAGCTTACCGAACTGCAGGTCGGCAGCTACCCCTTGATGGACGCGGAGTACCTGGCCATCGAATCCGCCCGGTGGCCGGATCTTGCCGCTTTATATCCGGCGGCCCTTACCCTGCTGACGACGGTTGTCAGCACCTCGCAGGACACGCACGTCACGGTTGATGCCGGCCTCAAATCTTTGTACCGAGATGGTGGGCAGCCGCAGGTGGTAACCCCCGAACATGGCAACCTGCGCTACGACTGGTTCGGCGATGAGTACGGCATGCTCAGCCCCCGGGAAGAAACCGGTGCCCTGCCCCGGCTCGGTGAAGTCGTTGAGTTGGTGGTGTCACACTGTGATCCGACGGTCAACCAATTCGATTGCTTTCATGTCACCCGCGGCAACCGGGTCGTGGACAGCTGGCCGATCGATATGCGCGGTAAAAGTCAGTGAACTGCGAGTGTTCAGGTGTCAGGTTTCAGGTGTCAGCAACCGAAACCGATCTATTGGATGGGAGTCGCTTGTGATTTGGCCTTTCTTTTGCAGCTGTCGACTTTCAGCCTCAACACACACAGGGTTCAGGACTCAGCCCGCCCTGGTGCGATTTGACTGGTTCTTGAAGGTATCTGCAAAAGTTCCCAATAATGTCTCATTTTCCAGACTTATGAATGGTTCGGTCTGGGCCAGGGGATTTTTTTTCTGACACCTGACACCTGACACCCGAAACCTTTCATTTTACACGAGGCAATACGATCACCACAAAGCATAAAACAACTAAATCAATATAAGAGACACCAATGTATCCCCCAAAATATTACCTTGAAAACGATCGGGAAAAAATCTTTCGGGTTATTGAAACATACAGTTTTGCAACGGTTATATCGCGCACGGAAGACGACATCATCGTCACCCACCTACCTCTGATACTGGACCGGCAGCGCGGGGAATTTGGTTTTTTGGTCGGCCACATGGATCGCAACAATCCTCATACCGGCTATCTCGACAACGCAAAGGTGTTCGTTATCTTTCACGGACCCAACGCCTATATTTCTCCCAACGTCTATGAGTCATCCCAACTGCCGACCTGGAACTCCATTTCGGTTCACATCAAGGGGCTGGCACGCATCACAGAGTCCAAAGAAGCATTACGCGAATCAATGATAAGGATGGTCTCGTTCCTGGAAAAAGGGGAAACCCCCTTTGTCCTGGATCGGGATCATCAAAAAATGAACAGTTTATTGGGATATGTGGTTGGGTTCGAGATTGAAATCCTTGAATCGATCGGCCGGTTCAAGCTGTCTCAGAATAAAAACGATAAAGATAAACAGCTGGCCAAGGAGCACCTTATTGCCGAAAGTAAAAAAGGTGATGCCCGGCTGATCGATTTGGTAATTTGAAAAATGGCCTACAAAAAACTGAAATACTGGTTCGATAAAGATCTGGCGGCCCTGCTGGCTGAAAAAATTCAAAAAGTCTATAATCGCTTTGATTCGCAAGGATTTATTGAGCAAACCGCGGATGGTGTAGATGACCTGGAGCTTAAAGCCAGGGTTGAATTCATCGCCGACAATTTGAAAGAAAGATTACCGGAAGATTATCGCAGGGCAATCCGGATTCTGACAAGCATTTTAGGCCCTGAAAATGAAAACGAGACCGGCATGTTTACCGAGGGGTACTGGGTTATGCCGCTTGCCAAATACGTCGAAAAATATGGTTTGGACCATTTCGCGGATTCAATTGCGGCCATTGAGGAGATAACCAAAAGAAATACCGGGGAGTATTGCATCAGGCCCTTTATTGAGAAGTATCCCCAAAAAACGTTGGCAGTCATGAAAAAATGGTCGACCGACAAAAATGTACATGTACGAAGACTGTCGAGCGAGGGGCTCAGGCCGAGGCTGCCCTGGGCCGCCAAATTGGACCGTTTCATTGAAAATCCGCAGCCGGTGCTGGCTGTGCTGGACAATCTCAAAGACGATGACTCCCGCTTTGTGCAAAAATCAGTCGCCAACAATCTCAATGATATCTTGAAGGACAATTACCAGATTGGTATTGAGGTTATACAAAAATGGTCAATAGATGCTGCCCGGAATCGAAAGTGGATTATAAAGCATGCCCTGAGAAATGAAATTAAAAAAGGCAATCCAACAGCACTCAAAATAATTGATAAGATCAAAGATGAGGTTTAACCTGAAAGCTAAAACAATCTCGACTTTCGATAAATCAAGTTTATGTTAATATTAATTATCCGGATTAATCCGGCAACCGAAACAGTTTACCCAGTTGTTGCATAAATAGCGATGGAAATTCACATCAATCCCTATAAATGCAGGTATGAACCGACTTCGGAAAGGTATTGCTGGATCTCACCCCTGGTTGATTCTTGTGTTTTTATTGTAGGGTGGGCTATGCCCACCTTCGACCTTTAGATTCAGCGCTATTTGGTGGGCACAGCCCACCCTAAAATAAGAAATTTTTGCATCGTTAGGGTTTGCTGTGGACAAATAAATTCTCAGGGGAGAAAAGATAGGGTTCTAAATCTTTACCAATTTGACCGTCCTGCATGTCGTTCACCCGCCGCCCTCGGATATGGACCATCAGGACGTTCATGCAAAATTGACTCAAGGCAGGTTTGATTGAAACCTGGCGACTTGCCGCCTCTGCGTGAGTATTTTTTGATACCGGTTTATCCGGGTTGGGGGTTTAATCTTTATTAAAGCAATACGCGACCGGCTATACGGATCAACCGAAGGGGGTAACATGAAAATATACGAACACAAATATATGGATTTTGTTTTAAAGGATGATCGAATTGATTTTATCTGGACGGCAGATACCGAAGATATGGACGATTACGGGTTTCAATATTCGATTTTAAGATACGCCTCATTTGCTATGGAGTACCGCGTTAAAAAAGTTCTGATCGATTTGACTGATTTTAAATTTAGCCCGGGGGAGGCCGCCGGGCAGTTTCATGCCGATTATGTCACCAAAATCTATAATATGATCGGCGTCACCAAGAAAGTATTTGTGGCCCCTTTCATGGATAACCAGATTGTCGGCCAGGAACCCGGGACCGACTATGACAATGCGTTTATGAAGACCTATGATGAAGCGGTCGCATGGCTTGACACCTAGCCCGGCCGGATCGAAATTGAAGGATGAATATTGATGAAATCGTAAAAAGTCCTCGTAAAGGCTGGATACCCGCCTTCGCGGGTATGACGCAATCTGTATCTAATCGATATTCAATCACTTATTGTCCTTCCCGCGAAGGCGGGAATCCAGAAAAAGGGTTAAATACTACTTATTACGGAACCGTCAATATTAATGATTGAAGATTTGTTGTGGTATCGCTCGCGCAGCGCAGGCGCTTGCGCCGCGTGTCGCTCTGCCTTATCAATAAAAATTGATCGCTCGACCCAATCCTCAGATCCTTTCGTTAAATCCTGAGGCCTTCGAAGCGAAGCTCTCGACGGGTAGGAGATTTCATAAACACGACATCTGGCTATGATAGAAATCATGTGCAAACATGATGGAATTCAGTAAATGGTTAACTTTGTTTCCAATTCTTATCTCAAAGTGAGGCGAAATAATGTCAGCATATCTTATCGGCCACATTACGGTAAAAGATACCGACAAATGGCAAATTTACGTGGATGGTGTTCGAAAATCACTGATACCTTTTAAGGCTGAAATCTTATTTCGGGGCAAACGGGCCGCCGTTTTGGCCGGTGAACAGCCCCACGCCAACACCGTCGTCATAAAATTTCACGACCAGCCGACCTTGCAGAAATGGTATAATTCAGATGAATATCAGGGCTTGATTCCAAACCGGGACGAAGCCGCCGATGTCGTGATCGTCAGCTATGACGCTTGAGTCAATCAACCTTATTTATCGAGGCACAAATGAAATCAAAAAAAAGCGGTTTGAACCAGGAGAACATGGACCGGATCGTGGCCGACGCGCGGCGCAGCCGTCAACAGCGGGAACAGGGGTATCGAGAGCAGGCCCTCAAGCTTTTTCCCTGGGTCTGCGGCCGGTGCGGCCGCGAATTTGAAGGCAAGCGCCTTCGTGAACTGACGGTCCATCACCGGGATCACAACCACGACAACAATCCGCCTGACGGCAGCAACTGGGAATTGCTTTGCATCTACTGCCATGACAATGAACACTCGCGCCACCTGGACCAGGAGTGGTACGACACCGCCGCACCGGAAGACGCGGATCAGCCGGCTGCCTTAGATAGCCCTTTCGCCAATCTCAAAGATCTGTTGAATAGCAAAAAGTAGTGGCGGGGTTTAGAGGCTGTCTAATGGCCTCTTAAATTCCACTAGTCCCCTCCCCCTTGACGGACTGCGACAAGCTCAGCCGAGCGGTGAGGGTTAGGGAGGGGGTGATAAAATGAAAATGGAATTACAGTCTTATCTAATCACCCTCCCCTTAATCCCCTCCCGTCAAGGGAGGGGAAACGAGTTACTGGACACGCTGTTTATCCCCGCCAATTTTACTTGAAAGGCATTGCACCTGACAATTCATGGCGAAATCTGAATTTTACTGAGCGCTATTTCACGCTTTTAGAGGCATGGGTTGTCAGAGGCTATGCTTCAATCCGCCACACAGATGACCTTTCTTTATGATTTTGGAGACAACTGGGAATTTGACGTGACCCTGGAAAAAATCGATCCGGTAGATACAAATCTCAAAGAACCAAAAATTATCAAATCCGTCGGCGAACCACCAGAGCAGTATAGGCGTTGGGAATATTAAATGAAGTCTGGAGTCAAGCACTACGATTGTTATGCCCGCGTTGGCCATAGTTGATCTTGGCAGAATTTTCATTTCCCAGTTTCCTGTTTTAACCAATTTGACTTTGAAAACCGTCTGACACCAAAATCCTACCATGAAGGCCCTTTGTCATTCCGGCATTGTTGTCATGGATCTGTTTGCATATCTCTTTTGGCCTGACTTGTATTTAACATTACAATGGTTAACCTCAGATATAGGCTTAAAAAACTGCTTGCAATCGGGGAGGTCATGCCAAATGATCATTAACCACCGAATTAAACCAACAGCAATCCCGTTTTGCATCACCGCAATGCTCATCCTGGGGGGGGCGCTGTTGAATCCCGCCGCCATTATTGCCTCATCGGAACCCTCCGGCCAACAATTGTCATCCCATCAAAGTGGTAAACAAAACCGCCTGATCAACGAATCCAGCCCATACCTTCTGCAGCATGCCACCAATCCCATCGACTGGTACCCCTGGGGGGCCGAAGCATTCGACAAAGCCCGACGCGAAGACAAACCTGTTTTTTTGTCCATCGGCTATTCCACCTGCCACTGGTGCCACGTCATGGAGCGCGAGTCGTTTGCCGATGCTCAGGTTGCTGAATTGTTGAATCGCAGCTACGTCAGTATTAAAGTCGATCGTGAAGAACGCCCCGATATCGACCAGGTATACATGACCGTCGTTCAGGCCATGACCGGCAGTGGCGGATGGCCCATGACGATTTTGATGACCCCGGATAAGGAGCCCTTTTACGCAGGCACCTATTTCCCCAAAAACTCGCGCTGGGGCCGGCCGGGCCTTATGCAGATTCTACCGCAGATCACCGAAGCCTGGCAAAAAAATCGCCGGAAAATCCTGAGCAGCGCCGACGAAATCGTACGGTACGTGAAAAAAATTAATCAAATCCAACCCGGCACCGGTGTTGACCGCGAAATTCTGGACCAGACCTATCAGGCTTTAGCCGAACGGTATGATCCTGAATATGGCGGCTTCGGCACCTCTCCCAAATTTCCTTCGCCCCACCAATTGAATTTTTTGCTGAGACGCTATCACCACTCCGGGGATAAACAGGCCCTGGCAATGGTTGAAAAGACTCTGACCCAACTGCGCCTGGGCGGCATTTATGATCAGATCGGATTCGGCTTCCACCGCTACTCAACCGACGCTCAATGGCTGGTGCCGCATTTTGAAAAGATGCTCTACGATCAGGCGATGCTGATTATGGCCTATACCGAAGCCTACCAGGCAACCGGTAAGGCCTTTTACGCCGGGGTTGTCGCAGAAATCATCAGCTATGTTCTACGGGATATGACGGCTGAAACGGGCGGTTTCTTCAGCGCCGAAGATGCCGACAGCGAGGGGGTTGAAGGGAAGTTCTACCTGTGGACCATCCATGGATTGAACAAAATATTGGATCCAAAAGCTGCCGAGCTATTTATAAAAGCGTATAATCTCAAAGAAGACGGCAATTTTCAGGAGGCCGGCCCCGGCACCAACATCGAAGAAAATATATTGTATCTGCAAAAGCCGCTGCCGGAATTGGCCCAGACGTTGGGCATTGCCGAAAATCGGCTGCGCAAAAGTCTGGCCGACAGCCGCCTAAAACTTTTTCAGGAACGCGAAAAAAGAATCCATCCGTTTAAGGACGATAAAATTCTCACCGACTGGAATGGCCTGATGATCGCGGCCCTGGCCAAGGCCGGCCATGCACTGGAAAATCGAAAATACACCCTGGCCGCCGCCCGGGCGGCGGATTTTATTTTGCAAAATCTCACCACTGACAATGGTCGACTGTTAAAAAGGTATCGCAAGGGCCGGGCCGGCTTGTCCGCTCATTTAAATGATTATGCCTTTATGGTTTGGGGTCTGATCGAGCTTTACCAGGCCACTTATGAATTAAACTATTTAAAAGAAGCAATAGCACTGAATGACCGCATGCTCACTCACTTCTGGGATCGGCAAAACGGCGGCCTGTACATGACCGCCGACGACAGCGAAAAGCTCTTGATTCGCAGCAAACAAATCTTCGATGGCGCCATCCCGTCCGGCAATTCCGTGGCCGCCATGAACCTGCTGCGCCTGGCCGGCATGACGGCAAACAAGCAGTATGCTTCCCGAGCGGAGAGTATCATTGCGGTCTACTCAAACCAGGTGAAGCAATATCCCGCCGGGCATACCCAGCTGATGTCGGCCCTGGAGTTCGCGTTAAATCCAAGCTACGAGGTCGTCATCGTCGGCAAGCGTCAAAAGCAGGACACGATCTCCATGCTGGCGGCGCTGCGCAAACCCTTTATGCCCCAAAAAGTGGTTCTCTTTCGCGAGGACAAGCCCGATGCCGCTTCCGATGTTGCCGAGATTGCCCCGTTTACCCGGTCCATGGTAACCAGAGACGGGCAGGCCACGGCCTATGTCTGCCAGGATTTCGCCTGTCGGCTGCCCACGACCAGTGTGGAGCAGATGCTGCAAAGTCTTGGGCAAGACAACGGCAGTTGACGTCACTGATGCGCGCTAAAAAATAAAATCCCACCTCTATATCTTACCCAAGACTGTCTTGGATAGATCAGCAATAATCTGACCGCTGGATTCAGGTGTCGGCTGTCAGGTGTCAGTGCTGCCGCCGGCCGCGAGCGTCCAGTCTGATCAAATAAAAGAAACTTCCAAAAGCAATTTTAGATTTTGGAATGCGGATTTTGGATTTAAGGTATTCTAACTATCCATTTTAAAATGACTAAGCGACGTGTGGGCTCGTAGCTCGAAGAGCGAAGCCCCAAGCTTGAGTCGATTCCGCCCTTCGACATTCTGCGGTTCGATATTCGATATCCTGCGATTCGCTTTAAATGTAGTTTCATAAGAGCGGCGGCCTCGATTCGGCTGAGCTCGTCGCAGGCCGGCTAAAGGACAGCCGGTCTGATCAAAGACAAGAAACTAATGAACGTCGAACATCGAACGTCCAACATCGAACATCGAATAATGTAGTCTGTCCATTTAAAAAGACTGAGCGAAGCGATTCCATCATTCGTCAATCGACATTCGTCATTCGTCATTTTAAGTAGTTTCACACGAGCGCTGCCTCTGGCCAAAAAAACGGCCAGTCTGATCAAAGAAAAGAAACTCAATCCGCAAATCGTGGGTTCATAGATGGTGGGAGCGGTTTTCAATCGCGATTACCCAGATGGGTAATCGTGGCCGGCCTGCGACGAGCTCAGTCGAATCGAGGCCACTCCCACAAACCTTTAACTTATATCTGAATGGTTTTGAATATGCTGTAGTTTCATAAGAGAGGTACCGCAACCTCAAGCTGTCCTCTGACTTCTGTCCTCTGACTTCTGTCTTCTGACTTCTGTCCTCTGACTTCTGTCATCTGACCTCTGGCATCTGGCATCTGACCTCTGGCATCTGGCATCTGACCTCTGGCATCTGACCTCTGGCATCTGGCATCTGACCTCTGGCATCTGGCATCTGACCTCTGGCATCTGACCTCTGACATCTGGCATCTGACTTCTGTCCTCTGACTTCTGTCCTCTGACTTCCGTCATCTGTCCTCTGACTTCCGTCATCTGTCCTCTGACTTCCGTCATCTGTCTTCTGACTTCCGTCATCTGTCTTCTGACTTCTGTCATCTGTCCTCTGACTTCTGTCATCTGTCCTCTGACTTCTGTCATCTGTCCTCTGACTTCCGTCATCTGTCCTCTGACTTCCGTCATCTGTCTTCTGACTTCCGTCATCTGTCCTCTGACTTCCGTCATCTGTCCTCTGACTTCCGTCATCTGTCCTCTGAGCTCTGACCTCTGACCTCTGTCCTCTGACTTCCGTCATCTGTCCTCTGTCCTCTGTCCTCTGACTTCTGTCATCTGTCCTCTGACATCTGTCCTCTGTCATCTGTCCTCTGTCATTTATCCATGGCATTTTTTTTGCATCATTGATCAAGGGCGACCTATTTGCCGAAACGATGCGTCTGAACCGGTCTGTTCCGCAAGCAGGCCTAACGGGATAACTATATGAATATATGTTTGATTCAGGCATTGGTGCTAACATGAAATGGAGTGTAACCTTCCGCTTAATTCACCGATTCGGACGATAACCAATGGATGATTACTGCCAAAATATTAACGCTCCGACTGCTGATTCCCGGACTGCTTCAACCGAAGATTTACCGAATGTCGAGCAAATCACGCAAACCATAACCGAGCTGAACACCTGCCTCAAAATTGTCCAAATGTACCCCCCCAAGCATGCTCAGGTACAGCGCAGCTTGAAGCAGGCACGTGAAATTCTAAATCAGGTTTTGAATGCCCAGCCGCAGCTCATCGTCGGCATCGCCAAAAATTCGTTGCTGATTGGGGGAAAACCACTCGATCCGAAAAACACAATTTGCAAAAATTTCGCCGCCATCCTGACAAAACTCGAAGTCGCTGCGATAAAATTTTCAGGCGCGGTCACCAGCGAAGAGCTCCTTCATTTTTTATTGTTGATCGCAAAGAAGCCGGATGAAATTCATGCCAACGGCGGCATCCAGAAGATGAGTCAGGACTGCAGTCTGTCCAACATTCAAATTCAGGCTATCGATTACGGCAAATTTCAATTTACGGAAGAAGCCGAGATCACGAGTGCGGCTAGACTTGCGGATCACGGAGCAAAATCGGATATCTGGCAAAACTATATCGTGCACTTGATTTCAGGCACCCTGACCAAATCCGCAGATGGAAAAAGTCTGAGTGAATTCGGTGATATCGATCCGATTCAGATCGCAGAAATGCTGAATCGGAATCAAATTGACCTGGATGCTGTCTTGCAAACATATGGGGATGTCCTCAAGGAACAGGCGGCCCGGCTCAGCGCCCTTGGCTCCGGCACCCCGCCTGCCGGCGGTACGGCAGAGGATCCGGACCGGGCGGATTTATCCGACGCTCCGGTTGGAAATCTGCAAAACCTCAATCTGCTTCTGCAGGAATTGAATCCGGATATAAAGCGCCGATTTTTGGCCGTAACCTTTGAGCAGTGCAACACGGAAGATGCTGCCCAATGGACGGGTGAGTTTCTGGGAAATTTCTCCGACGATTTGATCGCCGATATGTTGCGGCAGGAAAATCAAGAAGGCCGGGAGATTTCACCAACCTTGCTGGGCTATATTCAAAAATTTTCTGATTTCGAGTCGGTTTCTCCAATTGAACGGGAGTCAACCGTCACTGACCCGTCTGATAAACGGCGAGATACAACCGAAGAACATGCTGACTCGGATACCGCCCCCTTGCTCAAAGAGCCAACCGGAGAAATGCCGTCTGCCGAGACCGCAGCAAAGGAACTGCTGCCGGTTCAAGACATTCTTGAAGCATTGGAAGACTCCCGCCTGTGCACCAAAATAGCCGTGCTGCTGCTGTCGTTTATGAAAGACGACTGCGATCCTGAAAAGTACAAAGCTTATGGGGAAAACCTGGTTAATATCGCCCATGAGTTGCTGGAAGGCGGACACTTTGCACTGCTGAAAAGTATCATGAGCAAGATAGGTCGGCAGGCTCGGGGAAAGGGCGCCCGGGAAAACCGAATCGTTGCCCGGGAGTTGAGCGAAACCTGGCAGAGTTCGACGTTCGCATCCAAGGCAGTTCGGACTGTTCTGGGATCGCAGGGCGTGATTGATCCCCGGGGCCATGATTTTCTGCTCTCTCTGGGTCCGCGGATTGTCCCGGATCTGATTGATTCTTACGGCAAACAGAAAAAACCTGACTCCGATGAATCTTTGTTCAAACTCTTGACCGCATTTAAAGTTGAGGCCGCAACTGAGGCCCAAAAACGACTGCGGGATTCGCGCCCCGAATATGTTCGCAATTTGGTGATGTTTCTTCGCAGGATCAATGCGCATAATGCGGTGCCCCAATTGAGAGCCTTGATGGAAAACGGCAACACCAGTGTTCAAATGGAAGTGCTGGTGGCGCTGCTGGAATTTAAGGACGGCTGGGCGGCGTATCACCTCCGCAAGCTGCTTCAATCAGACCGGTCCGAAATTGTATCGCGGGCCATTGCGATGGCGGCCCAATATAAAGTCAAGGAAATTGTTTCGGACCTTCTGGCAATGCTCAAAACACGCGTGATGTTTAAAACCGACATTCAAAAAAACGAGCAAATCATCGAGGCTCTGGGACGAATCGGCGATACCGCAGCGATACCCGCGCTGGTAAAACTGGCCAAAAGCGGCGGGCTATTTCAGAAGGGAGAGCTGCTTCATATGAAGCAAGTGCTTTTCAACTCGCTACAGGGTTACCCCATGGACGCCGTCGGCCAACTGCTGCAAATCGGACAGAAATCAAAAGATCAAAACATCCGCAATGCATGTCGCAAAATCACAGCCGGGGCAACCTAATGCAACAGCATAAATTTCACAAGGAAATGGTGCAGTTAATTTCCAATTTGAATGCAGCGATCAACAACATCAACATGTACACCGCTGCCCATCCTCAGGCCAAACGTTATCTGGAAACCGCCTATCTGAACCTGTCTGACCTGCTGCGAATTAAAGGAAAAATCGACTTGCTCGCCATCGAGGGAAATTTGATTGTAGACAATAGTTCTTTGAAGGCCACTGGACCGCACCTGACTCAGTTTGTTGGCATCCTCAACAATAGTGCCATTGAGAGACTGACGTTTATCAGCGGGATGCCTAAGCGGAATTTCATGGAATTGATTCAATTTTTGTCGGCCGATGAATCAAAACCCATCCGAAGCAGTGAATATATCAAGTTGGGTATCATCGATCTTAAAGTCAAAGATAATCCGGGAGGGTCAACGGCCGAGCTATCGGAAGAACAACTCGCACAGCTTGAGGAATTAAAGGAGCTGCGCAATCTAAAACGGGAAGAATTCAAAGCGCTTTGCCAGGATATCAAGCACCGTAAACGTACGGACATTCAGGGTGTTGAGGATGTGATCAAGGTCTTCGTCGACGGTTTCGCCAACGGCATCAATCCGCTGGACATGCTGGTTTCAGTGAAATCCGCCGAGGAGCTTATGTTCACCCACGCCCTCAATGTCTGCATTCTGACCATGAGTCAGGCCGAATCACTCGGCATGACCGGCCAACATCTCCACAATATCGGTATTGCGGCGGTCATGCATGATGTCGGTAAATTGTTCATACCGGATGAGATACTCAAAAAACCCGATGCGTTGACTGAGCGAGAGCGCAGGGTAATGGAGTCGCATACGGTGCTGGGCGCCCAGCATCTGCTGCAGTCGAAAGATATCCCGCATCTGGCCGTGCTGGGAGCATTGGAGCATCATATGCAATACGATGGCAAAGGCTACCCGGTGCTTAAAGCCGACTGGAAGCCCAATATAGCCAGTCAGATGATTGGCCTTTCCAACGCGTTTGAGAAACTCTGGAGCCGCCCGTCCGACACCGACCCAGCGCCCATGGATCTGACGGCAAAGACCTTAGCGGAAGAAAAAAGCGTCGCATGTCATCCTGTTCTGGTAGATAATTTTATTGAAATAGTCCAGCGTTGATCTTAGTTGTTTTGATCTGTGCAAATTTGCGACATTCTGTGTCCCATTTAGAATTCCAACAGAGCGCACTTCACTCAGTAATCCTATAGAACGGAGGCGATATGGATCCAATCCATCTTTTGCTTTTGATATTTGTACCTGTACCTGTTTTGCTTTTGTATGCCATCATCGTGGACATTTGCAAAAGAAAGAAAAAATCGATATTTTCCTTTGACGATCTTCAATCCGATAAGATACCCACGGAATACTGAAGACATGCCTTGGGATAGCGAAGAGACCGAGCCTTTAGGGCCCGGCTTTGATTTCAGCCAAGAGGGGTGGATTTTTCCTTATACTCCGAATGGAATATGCCTATGGTCCATCCTGTCCGGCGTTGTAAATCTGCCGGGCGCGGCCGTATTTTCTCTTTTCTTCTTCTGATAGTTCCGACTGATGAACACAGCCCAATAATAGCATGACACCGATTGTTATGATCGCGATGAGTTTTTTCATTTCGTGTCCTTGAGTGAAACGGTCCCGGAGGCGGATGGCGCGGTAGGCTTGCCCGATTACAATTCAATCAACCGGCATCTAAACTAGTATCCATCCACCCTGTCAACTAATTAAAACCCGGAATCGGAGAATTCTAGAAATTCAGGCCTATGAAATAATATTCTTACCAACGGACAATTTTTACTCAAATCGAGTTGTCAATCCTGCAATTTGATTACCACTGAAGTTATGTCGTCCTGCAGCTTCATACCACTACGAAATTTCTCCAAAGTGCTAAAAATTGCATCAACGATTTGAGTTGCCGGTAAAGAAGCGTTTTGTCGAATGGTATTCAGGATTGGCTCCTTGCCTAGCATTTGGCCTTTTTTGTTAAATATCTCCCAAGCTCCGTCTGTACTTAGAAAAATGACGTGGCCTTTGGAAAAATCCTTTTTTCTGTTGTCTTCGTAGTTCCATTTTTCGTCCACACCGAGTGCTATTCCCGGTCCGCCGAGCTCACTAAATGTGTCTGAATCAGGATCATAAGCTATGCCGGCATCATGTCCTGCCCTCACCCATTGGAGTTGCCTTGTCACAGTATCGAGCGACATGAAAAACATTGTCATAAATTGCCCGGAATCTTGTCAAAGTGCCCATTTCTGACCCACTTCAAGGTCTGAATGTTTTCCCCCAGGGGAATGGACAAATTCCTGCTGATGAGAATGGTCAAAAAAATACCAACTACTACAAATATAAAGGCGTTTGTGAAGATTGCCAGTTGCAATTGCGGTATAGCGGCGTTCAGGTCCTGCTGGGTATTTGCTACCCTTTGAAAAAGCAGCATTATGGAAGCCATTGGAATCAGATTCAAGGCAAACAATAGCGCGCCCAAACGGGTTCGTATCCTGATTTTTAAAGTTCCGGGAATCGCGGTTAAGCCTCCATTCGGAAATGCCACAATTGTGAACATAATGCCGCGGGACCGGGAATTCAAATTCTCAATCCGCACTAAGATCCATGTCTGGATAATGCTTTTTTGCACACTCGGGACAGACACTATGGCTGATATCGGCCTCCGAATGCCGATGAATAAATATATCAACCGTCTCCCAATAGCCCTTATCATCCCTGATTTTATTGCAAAAGGAACAGAACGGCAATATACCTTTTAAAGTCTTGATCTCATTTAAAGCTTCCTGGAGCTGTTCCCTTTCGTGGATCAATTCGATCTCCAATTTTTGAGAGTTAAACTGCATCAATCCGACCACAAAGGCTATGGACAGCACGGTTAACAGTAGCATGGTCAAACCATAAAAGATGCCGGTGGTCATGAAATCAGTGATATCAGTCGCACGGAGAAGATGCCCAATACACCGCACCAAACTTATGGTCGTAAGCAAAATCAGCGTGGCCATGAGCATCTTGTTGAGCTGAACCAGACCGCTATGAGTCGCTCTGGCATAAACAAATGTGCAAAGTAAAAAATACAGGCCGATTGCAAACGAGGCAAGTATTATGCGCGCGCTCAAGCTCGGCGCAAAATACGTAAAGATCGGGAACAGGACTACTGTATAAAGAATGGCGAAGGCAAGATGTTTCACAATGTTTGCTTTTCTCTCAGCGAACGACACGAAGCCCAGATAAAAGGCGATCACAGCCGCAAGGCCTGCTGCGTTTGCCAGGACAATAGAAAAAAAATCCGGGAGAATGCCGCGCAAACCGATCAGTAAGAGTCCCGTCGCGCTCAGAATGGAACCGATGGTCCACATACCGAATCCGGCATAGGTTTTTCGGCTGAAAGAATAATAGACCATGCTACCGCCCAGGGTGAACATCGTCGCGCATAAAACGACAGCGAGCGTCCGAGTATCAAAAAAAGCGACCAAGTTCGGGACCTCCATTGGCTAAGATGAATACTGCAAACGTCCTACGATTTCTATCTCGCTGAGGCAATTTGGCACTGGTGCATGATTCCAGCATTCCAAACAGGGGAAAAATTTCATATTGGTTTCGACCTGATTAGTGCACACCAATAGTTTCTAATAAATTTTATAGCAACAGTAAAGCTGTAATGGACGGATTTTCTAAAATATTACAAGGCTCAATAATACACCAATAGCGATAGTGAGCGCTCCTCCTATTCTATATTTAAGGGACGCCCATAAAAATATAACTTTTGATACGATTGCACCAAGAATTTTATAATTTTATGGGCGTCCCTAAAATTCTGAACGCAGATTCAAAGAGTTGAAAGCCCGCTTCAAGCAAATATTCCGGCGTAGATGTTGCTCGATTTTTGGGCGTGACCAACTCCTGCTTGACATGGTGTGTCACCTCCGATACATAGCCAAAGAGTAATGATTTGATCCGGATGTTATGAATGTTCTGCACGAACGTCCCCATTATTAAATAAAATCCAAAAGGAGGCTCAGCATGGCTGCGGATGTCAGATCTAAAACGGAGAGTATAAATATGAATACTTCGGGCTACAAGGATGTGTGGGCCAATGATCTGAATCATTTTCTGCATCCTTACACGCACTTCGACACCTTTAAAAAAGATGGCTCCGCTGTGATGGTCAAATCCGAAGGCGTTTATGTTTGGGATTCCAAGGGTAACAAGTATCTTGACGGTATCGGGGGATTGTGGTGTGTTAATATAGGCCACGGCAGATCTGAAATCGCGGAAGCAATTGCCGAACAAGCCCGACGAATGTGTTATTACACACCCTTTGGAGCAACTACCAATATCCCCGCAAGCAATTTGGCCAAAAAACTTGCCGAACTGGCGCCTGGCTCGTTAAATCATGTCTTCTTTAGCCTAAGCGGGTCAGAAGCCAATGATGTTGCCATGCGTTTAATCCATTATTATCAAGGTTGCCGGAAAAAACCTTATAAGAAACACTTCATCTCCAGAGAAGGAGCTTATCACGGCGCGACGCTGGCCGCCGCATCACTTACCGGAGCCGAATCGTCACGGCCACCGGAATTCCAGTATCTTACAGATTTTATCCATCACATTTCGAAACCGGATCCCTATAGAAAACCTGACGAAATGACTGATGAGGAATTTTGCGATGTCTTGATAAATGAATTTGAAGAGAAGATTCTTGAACTCGGCCCTGATAACGTTGCAGCTTTTTTTGCAGAACCCATTATGGGCGCGGGTGGCGTTATCGTGCCGCCAAAGGGCTACCACCTCAAGACGTGGGAGGTTTGCAAAAAGTACGATATCCTCTACGTCTCTGACGAGGTCGTCACGGCATTCGGTCGTTTGGGTCAGATGTTTGCATCAAAAAAAGTTTTTGATATCCAACCGGATATCATAACAAGCGCAAAAGGCCTGACGTCCGGTTACGTTCCGCTAGCTGCTACCATATTTTCGGACGAGATATGGGATGTGATCAGTGCACCGAATCCGGACCATATATTTGCCCTGGGCTATACGTATTCGGGCCACCCGGTTGCGTGTGCGGCCGGACTGAAAAATATTGAAATTCTGGAAAATGAGAAAATTTGTGAGCATGTCATAGAAACAGGCCCTTATCTTGAGAAAAAGTTGAATACCTTGCGTGACCTCCCGATCATCGGTGATGTAAGAGGCAGTCACTTTATGATGGGTTTGGAAAGTGTAAAAAATCTTGAAACAAAAGAAGTTTTTCCACCAGAAACGAAGATAGGGAATCGAATAGCCAAAAAATGCCAAGAAGCGGGTGTACTTGTCAGACCGGCGGGCAATTTCAATGTGATTTCACCACCGCTGATCTTGACCCGAAATCAAATAGAAGAGTTGGTGGAAGCCCTGAGAAAAGGAATTGAGGCCGTTGTGGATGAGTTAGGAAATCAAGGGGAAATATAGAGAGATGCTGATTGCGAAATTTTTAATATCCACAAACAAAGTCAACCCTGAATGGTGGACCTTGAACCCGTAAACTCTCGCAAACAAGGAAAATATCATGCAGAAGCTACTTTGGAAATTGCTGTTTATTTTCGGGCTGTGTTTAAGTGTCGGCGTGCTCGGCTGCGTCGGCGGCAATTGGGGAAAGTTGACCGGAACCCAGTCTCCGACGCAAAGTGAGCTTATGAAGAACTGGGATGAATACAAGGTGTATTATCGAAAAAACCTTGCCCTCATCTTTAAGTTCAAGGATGATAAGAAGATTATATTGGATAAGCGATGGGTCGAAATCACAACTTGGGGCACGTTGGCAGCCAGCAGAACAGGTAATTACACTTGGGTTAGAAAAATAATCGGTCAGAATGATCAGATTTTCGGTTACCTCGTCCACCGCTCTACGGACACGGCAAACATCAAGATAGTTGATGCGGACACCATCCAGCTTTACTACTATCACCACGTGGAAAGATGTTGCGGGCCTTAAGCAATTTGCGATTTGGGCGTTTGTCGTTCGCCCCGCTCGCCAGATATAATATAATAATAGATAAACACATTTTGTCTACCTGTTTAACAGCTCCCCTCAAGCGAATATACACTCACTTCTTACTTTAAGTTGTTTAATTCGTTGCCGCGCATGCCGTAGAATTTTCGATCAAAAAAAATTATACATATTAATAGACCCTTATAACTCCTCCCCAAGCTTTTCTACTTCACCTCTCTCCAAACGGGCATATTCTTTGAGTTGTTGAATAGCTGAGAGGATACAACCACCCTATCCCCAAAAAAGGGTTAACCAAATGGAGACGGTCAACCTCAGCTTGCCTGCAAACGACTACTCGGAATCCGAACAGAATTATTTAAATTTCTTTTGGCGCTGGTACGAAAAATTATCCTCGATCGGCGAAAAGTACTTCATTCCGACCTGGATGGATAAAGGCAGTTAAGATCCTGACAAAAGGCCTTTTTATTAATCTCTTTTTGCGGTATTCGGATATCTATGCCCATCTTCCAGCAAACCGCCCTGAAGAAGTCGTCTCAATACTACCCCGGTTAATGCTCAACGGGTTCACACCTCGATGGTAAAAACCTTTCAAACGGCACGGGGGTCTATTCAATCTCGGCACAGTTGAAGCCACCGAAAAATTGTCAATTCTTTAATTTTTAAATTGTACATCAAACCGGAAGCACAAAACTAAATGTACTACCTTGGTCTTCACCGGCACTATTGGCCCAGATTCTGCCGCCGTGCATTTCCACCAGCCGTTTGGCTAAGGAAAGCCCCAGCCCCGTCCCGTCGTGCTTTCGGATCGATGAGCCGTTTACCTGCTCGAAGGAGTTAAAAATGCGGGTTAAATCCTCCTGTCTAAGTCCGATTCCGGTATCGGAGACAGAAATTTCCACGTAATTTCCATCCAGCGGTATTTCCTGCTCGCCGATCAACGATGCCACCGGTTCCTGATCGCCCAGGTTTTTCAAAATGTCATGGGTAGAGGTCAAATTTTGGGCAGCCACGATCACTGCACCCCCATCCGGTGTGAATTTCACCGCGTTCGCCAGCAGATTATACATGATTTGCTTAAGCATTCGGGCATCCGCCTTAATGGTTTTAGGAATTTCTTTGAACTGCGTTGACAACTTAATCCCGTGTATCACTGCGTTTTCCTTCACCATTGTCAGGCTCTCCGTAAGAAGCGATTCCAGATGGACATCTGCCGGATTCATAATCATTTTGCCCGCTTCGATCTTGGAAATATCCAGAATATCATTGACCAGGGAAAGCAGGTGTCGGCTGCTGTGAAGCACGTCATTGAGATATTCCCTCTGGCTTTCATTCAACTCCCCGAAATGATTGTCAACAACAAGTTCTGTAAATCCGATGATGTGATTTAAAGGTGTCCGGAATTCATGGCTCATGTTGGATAGAAACTCCGACTTGGCTTTATTGGCGGATTCGGCTGCATCCCTGGCGTCCAGCAGAGCGGCTTCTGCCCGTTTGAGTTTGGATATGTCTACAAAAGCCTCGAGCAAAACGGCTTTACCCCCCAAATCGATCGGTATTACAGTTTTGAGAACAGGAATAGGATTTCCATCCCGGCCAATAAGTAGACTTTCAGATGAGTCTATTTCCTTCCCGAGGTCTAGAACCGGGCATAAGTTCATTTCAGCCGGACAGACATTGGCGTGACAGATCATATCGAGAACCTCATCTGAGGAAGCCGTGCCCATCATTTCCAGCGCTGCTCTATTCACCATTTCGAGCCTTCTGTCGGCCCCGACAATCACGACGCCGAATGGCATTGATTCCAAAATCGTCCGCATGTTGTCATAAGCCTGGGTCCTGAGTCTTTCGGCGGTCTGCCGCTTTTTCATTTCCTTCTTAAGCTGTTCATTGTTATCAGCCAGCTCCTGCGTACGTGACGCCACCTGCTGCTCCATTTCATCATAAGCACGGAGCAGTGCTTTTTGATCCTGCATTTTTCTCTCGCTTGCCTGGGCAAGAAGCCAGGAGCCTGTTGAAATGATCACCAATAAAACCGCATATATCAAAAGCAGCCTGTGAAATCGTCTCAGAGGTAAACGACTCAAAGTATCAGATGAAACGCGGGACATAATTTTCCAGAAAAACTGCTTGCCTTCGATTTGGGTGGCACTTTGGCTGAAGGCTTCCCTCGACCCGGAACTTGATTTCCAGCCTGCAATCAAAGGGGATACGGTTTGGAATGTAATCATCCCGGCTTTGCTGTGAAATTGCCCGGATTCACTGGTTGATATCGTTTGCCAGGCCTGGGGGAAAGTTTGGCCGAAAGTCTTATGCTGACGATCGTTGTACATAAATCCCCATTCATCTTCAGGAGTTGGGCCTTTTAGAAAAAAACCGTCGGAATTGAGCAACATCACCTGCTCCGGGCCATCATCGTGCCTGGTAATGCCCCGTATCAACCGTGCGCCCAGATAATTCAACAGAACAATCCCTTGTTTGATGCCGTGGCTATCAAACACAGGGGTGCCGAAACGGATCATGGGTTTCAAGGGCTGCTCAATTTCTCCATGCTCTATATTGAGATCAAACGGCGACACAAACACTTCGCCCCGGAACAACTGATAACAATCCCTGAAATAATACCGTCGCGACTTATTCTGGAGTTGATTTTGGGAAACAATGCCGGGGGTGCCGTCATTAAAGTTGATTCTTATAATTTCCATTCCCCTATCATCAATATACCGGATCTGATCATAGAATCTTCTTTCTCTGGAAATGGATAAGAATGCTTTACTAAGATTTGCCGATCCAAGATTACCGGCATCTGCAAAGTTTAGATAACGCTCTGCCTGCTCACGTAATATCATTAAGTCTGAAACGACCATTTCAAATTCATGGTCAATGGTTTCTGCGAGGTGCTCTATATCTCGAATCTCCTTAAATTCGAACATATTCCTTTCGGATTTAACGTCTTGGAAGTAGAGTATTCCTGCAATTATTGCCACTAAAGCGGACAAAGGCAAAAAAATTAAAAGGAACCGCTTGACTACAGTTCTTTTATCAGAATATGCCGAGTTTGGTCTTTCGAATTCAGCAGACATTCTCATTACTATTTATTGATTCAAAGGTCATTCGGAAATAAAAAATCGCGCCGACAAAATAGAAAGTTTAACAGTACGCCGGATCCCGGCTTGTCTTCACGATGCATCAAGTATACCTCTATCAGCCACGGAAAACAGTTTCGAGGGCGCTGGAAGCAACAAGTAAGCTATCAAACTGGGCTGAGAAAAAAAACAAGACTGCATTCCTATATCGGCGTTTCTATTATCAAACTTTAACGCCAAGCATACAGTTTCCGTTTCCTGTCAATAAAGTTTTATGGCAAAATGGCCGATATTAATAAAGATTCGCGTCTTCATCGGAAAGAGGCGATTTCCAAATTCATAACCGTAACTTGGTGAAAATCGTTTGGTAAATGACATTTAACCTTTTCAAATTTTTCATAATTTTTCCCCTTATATTTTTATGCTCGTGCAACAATGGGCCGGAAAGAAAATTGCCCCCCAAGGCGATAAAGGGGGTACTGGACTTGACTGCCTGGAATTTGGAAAATGACGGCACGGTAGATCTGACCGGTGAATATGAATTCTATTGGAAACAACTTCTACCCCCCCGGGATTTCGAAAATAGAGATCAATCTCAAAAACGTGATTTCATCAAGGTGCCGGGATACTGGAACGGATTTGAGTCGGCAGGAGAAAAAGCTACAGGAGCCGGCTACGCGACGTATCGCTTAAAAGTACTTTTGCACGCCATTGATAGGCCCCTGGCTATAAAAGTGTTGGATATGGGCACCGCCTTAGACCTGTTTATCAACGGGAATATTTTGTATTCGGCCGGCGCCGTTGGGAAAACCGCGGAAACGTCAAAACCGCAGTTCAATCCCAAGGTAATTGATTTTCAGTCAAACGAAAATCAACTTGAAATTATTTTACACGTATCGAATTTTCACCATAGAAAAGGCGGTGCCTGGGAGCCGATCATCCTAGGAACCGAGGACCGCATACGCGATGTCAGAGAAACCAAAGTGTGTTATGAGCTGTTTTTATTCGGCAGCATTCTGATTATGGCATTATACCACTTGGGTCTGTTTGCACTGAGGAGAGAAGATCGTTCAACTTTATTTTTCGGTATCTTCTGCCTTCTGATCGCATTGAGAATCCTGACCACCGGTGAAAGATATTTAGTACAGCTATTGCCGAATATAAGCTGGGAAATTTTAGGCAAATTGGAATATTTGTCATATTATCTCGCAATTCCGGCTTTTGTACAGTTTTTTTCTGCTATTTTCTATCAACGATTTCTAAATAAAATAGGCACCGTGACGGTGATTTTATCCTTGATTTTTTCCGCCCTGGTGATTGTTTTGCCCCTAAAATTCTTTTCGCATACGCTGACAGCCTATCACATTTTAACACTAATGCTCTTTGTATATGGCATTTATATCCTTGTAATGTTTTCATTGAAGCGGGAATATGAGGCGATTATTTTTCTGGCCGGTTTCATGATACTGTTTTTAACAGCGATCAATGATATGCTGCACAACGGAAGTCTAATCGAGACCGGACAATTTATTCCCCTGGGTCTTTTTATGTTTATTTTTTCACAAGCATTTCTCCTTTCGCTTCGACTTTCCAAAGCATTTACCACGGTTGAGAACCAACGCAGAAGATTAGGAAAAACGAATATCGCCATAAAAAAAGGCATCAGAAAGCGGGCCCAGGCGGAAAAGGCGCTCAAAGAGTCCCATGAAAGATTTCTCACCGTACTGGACAGCATCTATGCCGATATTTATGTCGCTGATATGAGTACCTACGAAATTCTTTTCATGAACCAGCACATGAAAGACAGTTTCGGTCGTGATTTCACCGGTCAGACTTGTTGGAAGGTTTTTCGAAAGGATTACAAACGTTGTCCTCATTGTACCAACAAAAAGTTACTAAATTCCGAAGGTAAACCGACTGGCGTCCATGTATGGGAAGGCGAGAATCCGATCACGGGGAAATGGTATATTAATTATGACCGGGCCATTAAATGGGACGGCGATCGTTGGGTACGGTTACAAATCGCCACGGATGCGACCGAACAAAAGATGGCTGAAAAGACTTTACAAAAAGCCAAAGACGAGCTGGAAATAAGAGTCAGAGAGCGGACGGCCGACCTACTGAAGGCCAATGAAGCCTTGAGCCGCGAGATCGAGGAGAGAAAACAGGCCCAGGAGGCCGCCATCGATGCCAGGAAAACAGCCGAAATCGCCAACCGTGCCAAGAGCGAATTTCTGGCGAATATGAGCCACGAGCTTAGAACGCCGTTGAATCATATCTTGGGTTTTACGGAACTGGTTGTGGACCAAAATGTCGGCGAGTTAAACGAAACCCAGGAGGAGTATCTCAATGACGTCCTTCAAAGCAGCAATCATCTTCTATCTTTAATCAACGACATTTTGGATCTTTCCAAAGTGGAATCGGGCAAAATGGAGCTGGAGCTTTCCGAATTTGTTTTAAAAGACTTTTTGAGCCGTTGCCTGAGCATTGTCAATGAGAAAGCAGCGAAACATGGATTGAAACTCTCAATGAATCTGAACAGTCTGCCGGATACCTTAAAAGCGGATAAACGCAAGCTCAAACAAGTTTTTTATAATCTCCTTTCGAACGCGGTCAAATTTACCCCTGACGGCGGTTCAATAGTATTGTCGGCCGGTCGAATCAATGGTTCCGGATTGGGAACAGCTTACCAATCAGACGCCATTCCCTCTGGAATTCATAATAGTAAACACGACTTCATAAAGTTCTCGGTGGCAGACAACGGTATCGGCCTGTCCAATAAGGATCTGCAACGCATATTTAATCCCTTTGAGCAGGGGGATAATACAGCAAGCCGCCAATTTCAGGGCACCGGTTTGGGTTTGTCGTTAACCAAGAGTCTTGTAGAGCTTCACAACGGTCTAATATGGGCGGAAAGCGAGGGACCCCGCAAAGGAAGCACCTTCAGCTTTGTCATTCCGGTTTAGGATAATTTTGGATCATTGATCAGCTTGTCCCGGCTGGATATCTGTTAATCTGATTTTAGCTGTTTAGACAGTGGCGGCAGAATAAAATAGATCCGCCGACCTGCGACGAGCTCAGTCGGGGCGAGGCGAAACACAAATATTCAATCATCAATCTTCAATTTTCAATTCCCCGATATGGCGGGATCACCGCTAGGCGGCGACCGGCCTGTTCGGGTTGGGGTACTAAAGATTCAATAAGGATGTGCCGATAACTTTTGATGATCTAAACTTAAATTTTTTTGAAAGTCCACTCTTGATTTTGGAATCTAGCATCAAGGAGGAATTGATATGTTTCAGGAAGAACGCGAAAATTTTAAATTTGAATGGTCTCAGCTTGGTGATATCGCTCAGGGTAGACCGAATTTAGGCAACACCACTAATGTTGCCGTCTACCGACTAATGCAATATACATTAAGAGATGCGATTATCAAACATACCGACGTTATAACAGCGGATCGTATATTTTACGATGCCGGCTATAATGCCGGAAAGGCGTTCTATGCAAATATCGTGGGTGATCCTGGAGATTTTGAGAATTTAGCTGCTGAGCTTGAAAAAGTTCTACGAGACCTAAACATCGGCATCCTTCGATTTGAAAAAAGTGATTTGAACAATATGCAATTTACCCTTACCGTGGATGAAGACTTGGACTGTTCGGGATTGCCGGTGATTAAGGAGGCAATTTGCACTTATGATGAGGGATTTCTCGCAGGAATCTTTGAGACCTTCTTTGGTAAAACGTTTAGAGTAAAAGAAATTGATTGCTGGTGTACGGGAGATCGCACCTGCCGATTTGAAGCCAAGGCGGCGTAGCGAATCCAGAAATCCAGTAAATTCGGATTAACGAGAGTTTACTCAAAAGTCGTCACTTCTGAAATCAGATTCTATGAAGTCGAATGAAATAAATCGTTTGGATTCAATAACAGAATCCGTCTACAAACTTCTAAAAGGAGACATTCCCGATACGATTAATCTAGACGACCAACCGCATGATGAAATTCGTCAACTTTCTGAATATATAAATCGCTTAATAGAGCAGGAAAAATGCATGATGGAAGCCGGCCAGCACCTGGCGCAAGGTAATTTGGGTGCTCCCATAAATAGTCGCTTGCCGTCTGCCAATAGTTTAAAACAACTGCAAGCGTCGCTAAGACATCTGAACTGGCAGACCGAACAAGTCGCAAAGGGCGATTATTCACAACGGATTAATTTTCTTGGAGATTTTTCAAAATCATTTAATTGGATGGTCAAAAAGCTCGACGATTACCGGGGGGAGATGCAAAGTGAAATAGCAAAGCGTAAAGAATCTCAAATTCTTGCCGAAAAAGCGGATCGTGCGAAAAGCGATTTTCTGGCCAACATGAGCCATGAGTTGCGAACGCCTTTGAACCATATCATAGGGTTTACCGAGCTGGTTTTGGATAAGAGATTCGGAGAATTAAATGAGTCTCAAGAGGAATACCTCAATGATGTGCATCAGAGCGGTCATCATTTACTCTCTTTAGTCAACGATATCCTGGATCTTGCCAAAGTAGAAGCCGGAAGGCTGGCGTTGAGGCCCTGTTGTGTCAATCTGAGGGGGCTTATGGAAAGCAGCCTTACAATGGTCAAAGATAAAGCCTCGAAATACGGGCTAACCCTATCGGATCATTTGAATGGCATCCCCGAAACAATCATAGCAGACGAGCGCAAGCTCAAACAGATTATGTACAACCTGTTATCCAATGCCGCAAAGTTCACTCCAAATGGAGGCAGAATTGTCTTAACGGCCAGGATGTGTGAATTTGATGGACCAAAAAAAGAAGCCCCTGTTTGCAATGGGAAGCCGGCAGTGGAAATCAGCGTAATAGATACGGGTATTGGCATCAGGCCTGAGGATCTAGACCGTATATTCAATCCTTTCGAACAAATTGAAAACTCAGCAACCCGAAAGTTTCAGGGAACAGGCTTGGGTCTTTCGCTCACGAAGAAATTTGTAGAGCTCCATGGCGGCAAAATATGGACGGAAAGTGAAGGTGAAGGTAAGGGAGCAACTTTTCGTTTTACAATACCAATCATCCCGGATAACATTCCATTTGATTCAGAAACGGATAATACCCGCAGAAAATAAAAGAATTTTAGCTACACACCATCACGCCATTTGGGAGTTATTAGTTATTCGTTATTGGTTAATGGTTTAAAAAGGAGTAAAATCTGTTTTTATATCTCACTAATGTTAGAAATATAAAATCAGGCTCTCAGTTAATTCTAATAACTATTACTTAAAAGTTAAACGAAATTCATCTAAAACCCTGGCAAGCCGCGTAACACAAGGCGTTTGCTGCTGCTATGGCCTGTGAGAGCCTTCTGGATATGATCTTTCAATCGCTGTGCACCTTTAGCTTGTG